>WOR8_10002643_pt1 | contig 17626 bp, 20 predicted proteins | sample DeeMarSeWOR38_10_FD_19890 | JGI IMG/M metagenome (IMG submission 19890)
ATGAACTCAGCAACGGCATCCATCTCTGACTCCTTCATCCCTAACCTGGTCAGTTCGCTCGTACCAAGCCGGATTCCTCCTGGAGTCCGAAAGTCCCTCCCGCGCTTCTTGTCCCATGGGAGAAGATTTCGGTTGAGTACGATGTTTGCGTCTTCAAGCTCCTCTTCAACAGTGGCACCATCCTTCATTGGGGTTTCAGTAATGTCCACTAGGATGACGTGCGACTCGGTGAAGCCCTTGTGCTCTGCTATTACATGCCAGCCTCTCTCATGAAGTGCCTGTGCCAGAGCCTTTGCGTTCTTCAGGATTTGCTTCATGTAAGCCTCACCAAACTCAATCATCTCTGCAAATGCGACAGCAAGTCCTGCGACATTGTGAAGATGATGATTACTCAATAGCCCTGGAAATGATGCTTGCTTAATTGCTTCGGCAAACTCCTCCTTAGCCACCACACATCCGTGTTGTGGGCCTGGGAGTGTCTTGTGAGTAGAGAGTGTCATCATATCCGCGCCTTCTCGCAATGGATCCTGGAACAAGCCAGCTCCAATCAGACCAGTGACGTGAGCTGAATCATATCCAATGGTCATACCATACTCGTCAGCAATATCACGGAACTCCTTGACGGGATGTGGGAACGGAAATACACTACCTCCGAACAAGAGGAACTTTATCTCGTCACCCTTCTCCTGAAGATTCTTGATACGATCTATACTGGCATCTACGTCAATGTTGAACTCCTTGTCATCGAATATCCAGTTCTGAACCTTGTGACCACGGATGGCTCCTGCTGTACCACCAAGGTTTCTTCTGGCATGTGAGATGTGGCCACCATGTGCAATCGAGAGGGCCATCATCCTATCACCCGGATCCATTGCTGCTGTGTACATGGCTAGATTTGCTACAACTCCGGATATCGGTCGCACATCGACAAACTCTGCTTTGTACAATTTCTTCGCCAAATCTATGGCGATGAGCTCGACTTCGTCTATGTACTTACATCCTGCATAGACACGTTCACCTGGCCAGCCCTCCGCATAGCGGTCTCTGAAGTCGCATACTATCGCAGATCTCACAGCTGGGGAACTGACATTCTCGCTGGCTATGAGGTTCAGAGTGTTAGACATCCAGTTATCGTGTTTTTCAATTAAATCAAAGACTGAATCGTAGAGTTTCTTGTGGTCACTCAAGCTTAGAGCCTCCTGAAGACGTTGGGCGCAAGACAGCTCCTTGTTATATGGCTTACGACCTGACTACCTTACTGAAGTCATAAAAACACTAAATTCTTCAAAGTAAATCCCCTATAGAATCATCAATAACTATCTCTAAAGGAAAGAAAGAGGGTTTGAAGATGGTTAGATTGACGGCTGATAGGAGAGCTCTTGCTAAGACTGTTACATGGCGGTTTGTTGCTACGACTACCACAATTCTTGTTGCATTCATATTCACTGGTTCTCTAGTGATCAGTCTTGAAATCGGATCTGTTGAAATGATTTTGAAACTGTTCTTCTATTACCTTCATGAGAGATCATGGGACAGAGTAAAATTAGCGACTGAAACAGAAGACACGATCATGGCTTAAGTTTCTGCTTTGCAATCGATACAATCATTCAGTAAATACCGCAATCTCTATAAACTGAAGACGAGCAGAAGCGAAATCACGGGCCAGTGGCTAAGCCAGGTATAGCGACAGTACACTCAGAACTTCTCTGGTGTGTTGAAGCTCTTAACTTGTAGGCTATGGGACTTCCCCATAGTCGAGGAATGGTCGTGGGTTCAAAGGTACAAAGCAAGCCTTTGTACCGAACAGATCCCACCTGGCCCGCCATCTCCTTCCTTTCACCATAAAAGAGGATTGGGGGCATCGAAGCGACACCCCCATTTTTTACAAAGCTAGATTTGGATTGTCGTTTAGTCCGCATGACGCATTGTGGTGTATGCATCGATAATACGCCACAGACCATGAACGACCACGAACGCTAGCACACTCCATGTTATCATATTTGCATATGTACTGGATGTGATTAATGAGCCACCGATTTCATAGATGTAAGGCACGAATGCAAAAATCAGGACAATTTCCAGAATTCCCATGATTAACTGACCTACGAAACGTGGCTTCGCTACGCCTTTCTTCATATGCTTGAAACTCTCCCTAAGTTTGGGCAATCAAGACACATCGAGTATTTAACTGGTTCTTCGAAGTCTCGTCTGTCCTATTGGTCCTACTAGCAGTGCCATTGAATTCCCTGGCTCGCCATCTTATTTCGTTCTGCTACTTAGTCTAGAGATTGTTTCTTCAGCCTCATTCATCATTCTGTCTAACAGTTCCTTGACAGTGGGTACATCCTTGACCAAGCCTACTCCTTGTCCACAGGCTACCACTCCAATGTCAATATCGCCTTCCTTGTACATCTTCGCTGCCTTCTCTCCAGATGCAGCCTGTATGATTTTGAAGAGAGGAGCTCCCTCCTTTTCTAGTTCAAGAACCTGTTGTATCGCTTTATTATTCCAGAATCTGTGGGTGTTTCCAACAGACCGCAATGCAAGAGTGGTGTCTGTTTCCGTTGCTTCAATGAAGGCATGTTTCAGATTGTCATGAATGGGACACTCCTTTGTAGCCATCAGTCTAGTACCTATTATCACTCCTTCAGCTCCTAGTGCGAAGGCCGCAGCAATACCTCTACCATCTGATATCCCACCACCAGCAATTACAGGGACATCTAGAGCGTCTACCACTGATGGAGTCAAGACCATCGTTCCAATATCTAAGATCCCAGTAGCTCCGCCATTCTCATAACCAACGACCGTAACTATATCTGCACCTAGAGATTCCCCCTTTTTTGCGTATCTTACTCCGGCACATTTGTGGATCCAGATGGCACCTCCATCCCTGAATTTTGGGACTAAATCCTCTGGGGCCTTGTGACCACTCGTTTCGATGATTTTCACGCCCTCGGCCAATGTGGCATCCACATACTCTTCCAGTTTCTCTTGGGGCATCAGTGCGGGGAACAGATTGATGTTCACTGCAAATGGTTGATCTGTAAGGGACTGCGTTTTCTTGATTGCATCACGCAGTTCGTCAGGGGATTTGTAATTTGCACTGGCTAGTACAGCACAGGCTCCAGCATTGCTAATTGCCGCAGTAAATTCAGGATTAGAAATCCTAGCCATAGTTCCTCCTATGATTGGATATTTGCATCCCAACATCTCTGTTACTTTTGTCTTTATCATCTAGTTCACCCAATCGACTTCTCAACATTGACCAATTCCTCATAGATAAATCTCATCATCAGATGTAACGATGTTCTGCAGGTATATGCAAAAGTAATCCTGCACTAATCCAATTTTCCGACTTCTTGCTCTCAAATCAGACCTTAATTTGCATCATTCACTAATAATCACCAATTGAGGTCTACTTAATGTCAAATGGTATTCCTATTCAGGTCTTCTTTTCATCTAAAACAATTGGCGGTCTTAAAGGAAGGAAAGGGTTGGAAATCGTCTGTTATTCTTGTGAGAAGAGTATGGGCGTTACACGAAACAGCGAAGTAAGGGTCTTGGTTCCATCAGAAGTAATGCCACTCGTCTTCTCAGCCGAGTTGGCTGCAAAGGAGCTTGGCGTGGGTTTTGAAGCTATAGATATCAACCGATTGAGTCTTGTTCAAAAACTGAATGAAAAGACGAATCGGAAGCCTGTTCCACGAGTGAGTATTGGAGATGACTTCCTCGTTGGGTCCCCGACAAAGGACGAGATTATTGACTTCTATCATCGGATTTCACCTTGAGTATAGACTTTCAGCTCATCATACGGGATTATATCCTCTTCTCCGAATATCGATTAGAGAGATGCCGAATAGTCTGAAATCTAACTCCTGGTGATGCAATTGGAAAAACCTGTGTTCTCATCGGTTCCTGAAGAAATCCTTCCTGTGACCTATATTGAGGGAACTACTTCACGATCAACTCCTGTACCAACCCTGTATGCTATACGGTTCTTCTGTAGGGCACTAGAATCAGCTCTTGATACACTGTTACAAAGCCCTGAGTTACAGGAGGTCTTTGGCGAAAGAGAAGAAGAGAAAGACATGATCTACGACTGCCTTCAAAGAGTTATGTCCCGTTTTCAAGAATACCTCATGATTAGCACTCGTCGTTGATTGTATCCTTTTCTAGACCCTTTGACTCCAACGAATCCTTCCAGCTATAGAACTCCTTGGAACATGTGTTCCAAGAATCACAAAGCAAGCCCATAGTCCACAATTGAGATTGCATGCACCAGAATAACCAATGATTAGTGCGAACCTCTTACGTACCTTGTAAAATCATTTCCCTGTATATCTTCAGTAAATCCTCAGCATGCTTTCTGATATCATATTTCTCTTTGACAGACTTGAGACCATTCTCAGAGATCCGTTCTCTGAGTTTATCATCATCTAGAAGCCTTTCAATTGCTACAACAAGCGACTCGACATCATCCGGCGGCACACTAATCCCATCATAGTTGTTCCTGATTATCTCCTTTGGACCAAAGACATCTGTAGTAATGACTGGGACACCACATGCCATCGCTTCAACTATTGATAGTCCAAATGGCTCTTCCCTTGAAGGGTAGAGGAAAACTCTACTCTTGTTGATAAGAACTGGAACTTCTTCCGCTTTTACAACTCCCTGATAGTCGACCATTGATGCAATACCTCTCTTGTCGAACTCGTTGAAGAGCCATTCTTTGAGCGAACCCTCCCCAGTCATCATCATTTTCAATGCAGGGAACTTGTTCCTCAGACGGGCCAGCATTTCAGGAAATAGGTCTACAGACTTCATTGCTTCAAGCCGCCCCATGAATGCCAAGTCCCACTGCTTGTCAAATTCTGGCATAGGTCTAAAGACAGACAGGTCGATTCCACTATACAGAGTGCGAACTCTATCTTGAAGACCTGCATCCAGATGATTCTTGAGGGCCTCAGAAACGTTCTCACTGACAGCAATCACCAAGTCGAACCCAAAGTCAGCCACTAATTCTTCGTAATCAGTAGTTTCTCTTCCATCAGGTAAGGTGAGACGTTTTGGCAGACCATGAAGGGTCATGATGACAGGAATCTCTAACTTGTCTAAAAGACGCATCTTCGTAATCACTTTGTTGAAGACTATGTACACACTATGAGCATGAATCACATCAGGCTGAATCTTCTGTATGAGTCTGACAAGATGGTCTGTGAGAATATCCACGTTCTCTGTGAGATCGGTAGGCTTGAACATCTGCTCCAAAGCTGCTTCTCTCTCATCCTCAAGCAAAGAGAAGAACTCCCACTTCCTAGCCTCTAGGAGATTGCCAGGAAGGTGGAAAATCGTATAGTGCTGTCTTTGAATTGATTCTGGTGAGTTTCTGTATGGGGATTGAGTAGCTACAAATGACTCATGTCCATTCTCCGCCATTGTCTTTGACAGATAGTGAATGATGGACTCATAACCCCCGAGACCGGCAGGATTAAGGCTGTCACATAGATGGAGAATCTTCATCGCACTGACATATCAGTGTGTGACCATCTAATCTATCTAGCTGTTGTTTCAAAAGGAATTATGAGAGCTGATTTCGTGACCGACCCTGTGACTGTTGATACACCTGCTAAAGTCCGAGACCGTGACGTCTTCCACGATACGGATGGTCGGGTCTTTGTGGTCCTAGGTTACATTCAGCCTCCAAATCGGATCCTCGCGTTTCTCAAGTACGTTCCTGATCCTGATGGCAAGTGGATGTCTGGAAACATCCGGTACAAGCGAATCTTCTGGGGGAGTGTCGATTCAACTGTTGCGGGCATGAACATCCTTCCTACGGACTATCTGGTAGATGATGGCCACTTTGGCACTGAACTTCTGGAGCCGCCCCGTGATACGGTTTCCAAGTACTTCTTGCCCGAACTCAGACTCAAGGAGATTCTAGATGAAGGTCCCACGGACTCACTTGAGAACCTTGTACATCAGGCTGCCACAGCCCTCAATGATTCTCTGAACATCCCCCTCGGTGATATCGGCGTTGCAGGAAGTATCCTCTGGAAAGGACATGAACCAGGTCACTCTGATGTCAACATGAACGTCTATGGTTTTGAAAACTCATGGAAACTCAATGAGAACTATGAGCTTCTCAGAGATATGACAGAGGCTTCCAGACTCAGGGAACTTCCGGACTGGAAACATGCCATTTCCAGAGTTCATTCCAGGGTGCCAATCATGAGGACCGAAGACCTACAGAACCTCTTCGCCCGACGACAAGCCCTGTGTCTTGACTCCATGTGCATTGGAATCACCCCAATCCTTCGTCCAGATGAGGTCCCAATCCAGCACGGGACAGAGTCTTATGAATCCCTCACTGCGGAACCTGTCACAATAATAATGGACATTGAGTCGACTGACTATGGTATCTTCCACCCAGCAATCTATGAGGGTAGGTCAGAAACTCTGGACATCATTGAAGGAGAACGGGTCAGCAGAATATTGGTCTATGATGGTGCGTTTGGAGGGCTCCTCAAACCTGAAGACAGAGTAGAGGTGACTGGGACACTACAAAGGGTGACACGTGGTGATGAAGTCCTCTATCAGATCATGATTGGGACAAAGAACGGAGCAGGAAAAGAATTCATCCGCCTGATATCGTAAGTATCTTAGGTCAATGCGTAGGCCATATGGTGATGTCATCAATGAAACCATTCCTGAAAGTCCCAGCAAACGAAGGAGAACGAATCAGAAGGACTCTGATAGAGAAGGGGCTTCTAGATACCGAGTACAAGATAATCTCCCAAAATGATAGTCTCTACATGCCACTTACTTCGAAAATACAGGAGGACCAAGCTTCTGCCATTGTCGGACCCATTGATTTCGAAGTTGGTGAGAAAGAGTTTGAGGGTGTACTTCAAGGCCCAAGGACATTGACTGAAGCGCTAGAAGAACACCTGGATTCTGAAGAACTATCTCTTGTCCCACGTGCTTATGATCTGATAGGTGACATCGCTGTTCTTGAGATACCCGAGGAGCTCGAACCACATTCTGATCTGATTGGAAAGGTGTTCCACGATGTACACAAGAACTTCTCAACTGTCCTAGCAAAGGGAGGTGCCATATCAGGGACAACCCGGACTAGAGAATATCGTCATCTCGCAGGTGTGGACAAGACAGCAACCATCCACACTGAATATGGCTGTCGTATCGCAGTAAACCTTGCTAAGGCCTATTTCAGTCCACGACTTCTCGAGGAACACAACAGAATTGCTCAACTGGTGAAAGACAATGAGGTAGTTGTGGACATGTTCTGTGGTGTAGGTCCTTTTCCAATCCATATTACAAAACAGCACAAAGCACATGTCATTGCCATTGACATCAATCCAGATGCCATTGCCCTCCTCAAAGAGAGTATGACCCTTAACAAACTCAAGGGGACGATTGAACCTGTAGTAGAGGATGCTAGAACGTTCGTTTCTAGAAGCAAGGAATCCGTTGCAGACCGTATAATCATGAACCATCCCTCTGGAGCCTTTGACTTCGTTGCTGATGCATGTCGTATCTTGAAGCCAGGTGGAACATTGCATTACTATGACTTCATTGGAGGCGAAGATCCAGAACATACCGTTGAACAGAAAGTGAAGAAGCTCATCGAGAGCTCTGGTCGGGTAGTTCAGGAAACCAATCTGATTCGACGAGTCCGAGACAGCGCTCCATATGAGTTCCAGATGGTCATTGACCTAATCATCAAGTAGAGAAGACAAGTTCACAATCAATCACTGGATTGCTCTCTTTCACTTTCTCGATGAAATCACGACGCAGGTCTGATGCAGCCTTGTCAGCATTGATCATTAGCGTACGGTCACACTGATAAGAGCTAGTCCTGGCAACCATGCTTGTAGGGTCAGAGTATGTAAGTCCAGAACCCCCAGTCCCCGTCACCTCTTCAACAATCCCTCCAACAGCCATCCTAAGTATGATCTTTGTAGTTTCAAGTCGAGCCAGATTCTTGATGTCTGAATCCAGATCATTCAGAGTCATTTCAGCATTCACACCGATGATGCATGTTCCCTGTAGAGTGAGAAACCCTTCCGAAGTCAACTCCACAGTGGTCTTGTGCTCACCGATGACATTCTCGTGTCCAAATGCTTTGAACTGTACTCTGCGCATGGTTTTTTATTACAGCATATCCTCAATATCATTGATTCGCATGGCCGAGGACCGTTCCAAAGCTGAACTAGACAATCTGGTTCGCAGACTGAGAAACAATGGCTACATCAAGAGTGATGAGATGGAACGTGCCATGAGGGCTGTGCCAAGGGAGGAGTTTGTTCGTCCAGAAGCGAGAAAACATGCATACCGCGACTCTCCTCTACCAATTGGTCTGGGCCAGACCATCTCTGCACCCCACATGTGTGCAATCATGTGTGAAAGCCTGGCATTGAAACCCGGTCTCAAGGTCCTAGAGATTGGTGCTGGGTCAGGTTATCATGCCGCACTATGTGCTGAGCTCGTAGCTCCACCAGGAGAAACCAATCCTGGACACGTGTATACCATTGAGATTGTTGAGGAGCTCATCAATTTTGCACGTGAGAATCTGAAGCGGACAGGGTATGATGACCGGGTCACACTCATCCATGCCGATGGTGGTATTGGACTCCCTAAACAGGCTCCTTTCGACAGAATTCTCGTCGCAGCAGCGGCACCCTCAGTTCCTCAACCACTGATTGACCAACTTGCATCTGGGGGGACCATGTTGATCCCAGTGGGTTCGAGGGGCTTCTTCCAAGAACTCATGATGGTAGAGAAGGATGAAGCTGGGAATGTCACACAAAGAAGGTGGGGTGGCGTTGCATTTGTCCCGTTGACTGGAGAATATGGTCACTAGTTCAGGTTATCATGTGTAATGGGACTACTGTGAGGGTGATTTTGTCATTATCACCAAGTTTCAGAGCATCCCTTATGTTGACTGGAGCTACCACCTCTATGATCTCTTCACTGTGATGAGTGCGTTGAGCGATGACAATAGCAGCCTCAATCTTCTTGTTCACTTTGACCCGGTAGCAGATTACATCACCAAACGTTCTCCCCTTGTGGCTGAATCCACTGAGCACCAAAGGAGTTGTGTTCTTCATCCTCTTCATAGCCTTCTGAGAGTCTTCATCAACGACTCTGACATTTAGAGTTCCAAGGTGCGGTTTGAAACCAAGAGCTGATTTGAGCTTTGCAGAATACACTTCCACATAGTAAGCTCCTTCTCCCAGACCAGTAACAATGTGACCTTGAATGACAATCTCGTCCTCTGGGGGTGTGAATGCTATCTCCAGATTTGTCAGGATACGTAACAGCTCCTCTCTTCCTTTGTCTGTTATCTGTAGGAGCATTCCCTCAGCAGTATGGACCCTGTTCAGATAGCCAACTTCAACACATTGTGATATTCTCCTGGACGCAGTCTGTTGGCTGACTTTCAATATCTCTCCGAGCTCACGGGTCGTGAGGATTATCTTACTATGAATGGCACCCCTGTTTGCTAGCGAATAGAGAGTGAACCAAATATCTGGGACCATTATCCAATCAATCCTTCAGTTTGTCTTCAAGTCCATCAAGCTTTGCCATTAGCTTGCCCTGTCCGACAGCTCTGGTGAGGTCGCCTCGTGTTCTCTCTATTATACCTCTTGCTACATCACATTTTCTTCTTAGGTCGGGTACTAGGGCATTTGGATAGTCAAAGGTCTGAAGCTCTTCAAGAATCTCCTCCATGAAACCAAGAAACCTCTCTGCATCTTCCAGACCATCGTTCCGTAGAAAATCCAGCGAAGCCCTTCTCAATTCGCCCACTGTATCTGCAAGACCTGTAAGATATGCTCGCACTGGGATTGAGTACTCATCCGGTGGAGAAAATTCTCCCTTTTGCACTAGAGAAAGAAGGTTTGAAGCTTCAGCTAGTTCCTGATATGCTACATCAAGGCTCCTAGATTTAGAGATAAAGTCGCTCTTCGTCATCTCTGACTCAGTCTGTCCAACTATCTTACTGGCCTCACCAATCAGTACCTTTGCTTCATCGAACTCTCCACGATGCACCAGTTTGATCGCTTCACTGCATTTCCTGACTGCGCTACGTGCTAGCGGAAGGGTACTTTCACGGACTTTATCGTCCTCATCAATCTCTTCTCGCAAAGGCTCGAGTATTTCTGAAAGCTTCATCTCATTCTCCCCGACTCATTCATAGCTTCTTAATTTGTTTGCTGCGTGACAACAGGACAACCCTACTTTCAACCTGTTCATCAACCATGTGGTACCCTGTCAGTGCAGCTATCTTGGCTGAAAATGCACGAATCTCTCGATGTGATGGCGCATTAGACCTGTCAAGCCGATTCTGGGACGACCCGAGAAACATGTAACCCTTCACCTCTACAAAATCTGGTTCACCAGTTTCAATGAGTCTTGAATATGCGTGAGGATCATGCATGTTCCGACCACTCACCATCGTAAGTCTGTTGACAGTCCTACATTCTAGAGATTGCAGCAACTCCTGTGATTCAGTGACTCTTTCCCATCCGTTTTTGATACCGGGTCTACACAGAGAATGGTAGGTCATTTGGTCAGGAGCAGCAAGTGTGACATACAGCTGAGTGGGCAATGTCATGTTTGAGAGGACCTGAGGTTGTGTCCCGTTGGTGACCAAGAACGAGGTCATACCTCTACCATGCACTTCTTCGATCAGCTCACTGAGGAATGGATACAGGGTTGGTTCTCCTGCAAGAGACATCGCAACATGTTTTGGCTCCCTTGCTTCTCTGTACATGACCTCTGAGACTTGAGCGCCGGCCTCCGGATTATATCCACCAAGAGTCCTGAGGTTTGCCATCAGCACTGCATCCATCAGTTCCTCTACAGGGACAACGTCGTCTTTGGAAACAGAAACTTGATTCCAAGTGGTTTCCACATCTGATGGAGTGACACGCCAGCAAAAATCGCAACTCTGTGTACACTTGTCCACTACAGGCGTCATCTGCAGACACCGATGTGACTCAATTCCATAGAATCGCTGCTTGTAACAAACATCACCGTTGAGAAGGGCTTTCTTCTGCCACTGACATGCTTTGTATGCTCCTCTCTTGCCTAGTAGATGATACCCCTGCTTCTCGAGCTTCTTGCTCAGCTCTGATGGCATGTCTGAACTCAAACTGAATCGTGGCAGACTCTCTTGCACATCTTATCAGGGTTTGGCAATGTCCTTTCAGACTATTTTTCGCTCTTTGACGAGAGATTTTCAGCAAGACTCTCTTGAGTACTCCAAGATCCAGTCAGAATCTTCTTTCTCGAGAGATCTCCAAGTCTTCTTCTACTCTCAGAATCTAGTCTTCCTGGGGGCATCTTCTCAAAAGCACTCCCTGGCAAAGGCATGAATACGTGACCGTGTGTCTTCGCTCCCATCTCTGCTAGAGTGTAACATAGTTCTACACTCTCATGAATCTCTTCCACTGTTTCACCAGGCAGTCCGAATATCATGTCAACGTGTGGGACAAATCCACAATCAAGTGCGGTCCTTATTGCCTCCATCCCTTCATCGACAGTGTGATGTCTATTGATACTCTTCAGAATACGGTCACTACTTGACTGGAGTCCAATCTGGAGGGTCTCATTCGCAACATATTGTTTCATCATCTCGAGGACAGGTTGGCTTACAAACTCTGGTCTTACTTCTGAGGGGAATGACCCAAAGTAGACCTCATCCAGTCCATCGATTCTCGATGTTTCCTTCAGCAGTGTTTCTACCCTCTCGGCCTCAACTGTACGTCCTCGTCCGCCGTACGATAGTGCATTGGGTGACAGGAACCATGTGCGGTCAAAACCACTCATGTCTACTGCACGCTTCAACCATTCAACAATCGATTCTACTGACCTGTGTCTTACCCTTCCTCCTGTCAGAAACGGGGTACAACAGAATTTGCATGAATAGGGGCAACCCCGAGTCACCTCAACTGGACCTAGGATGTTCTTTCCCAATGCAAAGGGAGGAAATTCATCCAGATTTACAGGGGGTATATCTCTTGGTCTGGGACAGTCTGTTCTATCCTTGTCAACGACTCCCAGTATATCGTGTGGGTCCTGATCATTAAGGAGGTGCCAAAGGAGCTCTGGAAATGTCTTCTCTCCCTCGCCCACCACTACAAAATCGAATCCGTTATCTATCAACTCCTTGGGACGAGCACTTGCGTGTGGCCCTCCGCCGATGATAGTGACAGATCTACCAACCTTTTCCCGGAGTACCTTGACCTCTCTGTACACACGGTCGGTCTGTGTACTCATGACTGAATGTGCGAGTATTGTCTGCCCCTGTTCAGCACTCTTCCTTATTGTTCTCAGAGAATATTCCACTGGTGCTTCTATTTGCAGTTCTACCAGTCTGGGGTCTGTTTCAACAGATCCTACAAGGGCTGCTACGCTGTATCTTGATGAAGAATGTGCCCTAAAGATGAGGGTGTGTGAGGCCAAATGCTACACGCGCTCTAGCTGACGATTCGCTCTGTGACACCGCTCTTAGTCACACTCATCACGCGAATGTCCCCTCCAGACTGAGCATCTCTGGCAATACCTGCCTTGACAGCACTGATGGCAATTACCTCTGCATCTTTTACAGTCAATTCGGGGCTGTATCTATCCTCTAGCACACCAAATGCGGTTCTTGTACCTGATCCTGTAGCTGTGTAGTCGTCAGGAATCAGAGAACCTCCCATGTCCAGTGAGAAGAGCTGTGGTCCGTCGTTATCATAGCCGACCACGACAGTCTGAATATACAGTGGTGCCATGCGTCGAGCATAGAGGGTATTCGCAATCATCTTGGAGAGTGTCTTCACAGTAATAGCCTTCCTCTTATTTAATTCATAAATCTTGATCTGTGCTTGAAGCCTGTTCACAAGCATCTGATAGTCAGATGTGAGACCTGCAGAAGCCAAGATGATATTTTCTGTGAGTTTGAATGCCTTTACACCCTTGTCGGTCAAGACATGTGTGCCCCAAGTGATCAATGAATCAGTGGCCACCACTACTCCGTCAACGCATTTTATGCCAACAACAGTTGCACCAGTTGGAAGTGACATTATCAATAAGCCTCCAAAAAGGGAGTTAGTCTATGTTGGCCACGTCCGGTCGTTTCTTAAGGTTTACTAACTGTCCCTTGTTATCTTGGTGGAGCGTTTCAGCATTGCGTAAACTGAATCCCTTTGCAAATATCCCGACTATAATGACTGCAGAGGAGATCATCGAATTTGCTCACAACAAATCAGTCCGCATCAGCATGAAGAGTTCCCTAAGGATGAAGAAGATAGAACGAACTCGTATCCGGGAAATCACGAGACTACAAGAATTCGCAAAACAGACAAAAACGAAACTCAGTGAGGCTGTGGAGCAGTTCCCATCTATGGACCGGCTACATCCATTCTATATCGAGCTCTCCGAGATTCTCGTTGGAAATGATAAACTGAAACAGTCTCTCGGTGCTGTCTATAACTGTATTCCTCCAATTGATGATATCACAGACAAACACATACAGGCAATCAAGCTCGCGGATGATTTCAAGCAGATGAAGAAGTCGAGGAGTGCAGCAAAGGGTAGAATCTCATCTATCATCCGAGCTACTTCGAAGAACATCGAATTCATCATCGAAGCCAAGAAGACCTTGTCAAGACTGCCAGGAATCACACCAAACTCCCCCACGATTGTGTGTGCAGGATTTCCCAATGTTGGAAAGTCCACCCTTGTGAGAGAGGTTTCAACTGCAGAACCGGAAGTGGCATACTACCCCTTCACAACTAAGAGAGTAATCATAGGCCACTTGAGGGTTGACAATCACAGTGTTCAGATAGTCGACACTCCTGGAATTCTGGACCGCCCCATGGCCCAACGCAACGAGATTGAACGAGAGGCCATTGCTGCTCTGAAGTACCTGGCACATGTCATCATTTTCATGATTGATCCCTCAGAAGCCTGTGGATGGACATTCGAAGAACAGCTCAACCTACTGAGTGAGGTACAGAAGATGTTCGCAGTAAACCCACTGCTCATTGTGCTCAACAAGGTTGACATCACACCTCCTGACAAGCTTACAGCCGCAAGAGAGAGGCTTCCCAACTGTCATGAGATTGTCGCACTTGAGGGAATTGGTGTTGACAAGCTCATGAGGGATGCAGTTGACGAGGTGGACCTGGTTCCATTGGAGGAGTCTGTGGATGATTACCTATCTTCACTATCAAATAGACAGTCCTAGTCCTTTGACAGCCAACACTCCAGATCTATCTGGTCCTTTCTCCAGCTCCAGTTGAGCTCCCAAAATCTTCTCTGTTGTCCAGACATTGGTCGTCAGATGGGATGTAATCTCTGAAACGCCTATCTTACTAGTTCCAGATGCTATAGCCATGTATGGAATTAGCATGTCACAGAGATGAGAATCGACGGCCATTCCTGATGAAACCTCACCAATGAGGCGTGAGCCGGCTGAACTCCCGACGACCTCTGCACTCTTTCCACGTTCGCCAAGCATGTCGGAACCTAGCCTAGTCCCATGCTCATCCTCAGCCCACAATACAATACCACTTCCCGGACCAAGATGAGGATCATCACCCTTTTGATATGACTCTCGGACTATGTCTGACTTGATTGCCAGCTCATCCAGAATCACATCACTTGCAGACTGTGCCTGTCTGTCTGCAATATGTCCAGGTAGACGGACACAGTGTGAGATTCCACTGATAGACCTGAGGTCTCCGAAACTGACGAGCTCCCTGGACTCAATCTTTTCCACAGGAACAACCTCACAAGTGACCATTCCTCCACCCCTTGGGTAGTGCCCCCTCCTCCTCTGATCGATTTTGATACGTGGTCCCATCCCTTCTATTGTAGGTACAAAGACATTGGTCATGTAGTCTACAGGAGGACTCCATTTCACGTCGGTGCCCCCTCTCAAGTGAAGGATCACAGGCTCAGGTGATAACACAGCTGGGGGGAGGACGGCCTGAAGAACAAGAGAAATCGAGCCAGCGGTCCCTACATCATAGTCGAAACTCCCTGATTGACGACTTTGAGGGACGAACTCGACTGTAGAGCTTCCAATATCAAGACCTCTGATCTTTGCATCGACCAGTCTTCCAGTCAGCTCGATGCCAGCAATGTGCTGTCTCTTGAGACCGGGCTTTGGTCTTCCAGCACGAATGTTTGTTATTCGAACCGGTTTCATAGTCAGAGCTGACAGTGACACAGATGTACGCAGAATCTGGCCACCTCCCTCACCTTGTGAGCCATCTATTTCGATCATCGAACTATCCCTGTATGGGACTCCCCCACCCCGATATGAACCTCATCATCTCTAGTCCCAATCCTTATTTGTCTCACAGTTCCCAACAGAGAGCGTTCACGATGAAGTCATTATTCATAGGGCGATTCCAGCCTATCCACAAGGGTCACATACACACAATCAAACAGATTCTGGAGAAGAAAGAGGACATCATCATCGTCGTTGGGAGCTCACAGTACTCACATACCCCAGCCAATCCATTCACTGGCGGAGAGAGAGTAATGCTCATTCGACGTGCATTGATTGACGAAAAGCTTCCCCTTGACCGTATTACTGTGGTCCCGCTCTCAGACATAAACATACACCCACTCTGGGTGAGTCACATGCGATCATTTGTGCCCTATTTCGACAAGGCATATAGTCACAATCCGCTTGTGAAGAGGCTTCTCGAAGAAGGTGGTATCAAGACTGATTCAACAAAACTTCTGGAGCGGTCGACTTACAGTGCAAGCCATATTCGAGATCTGATAAGATGGGGTAACGATGAGTGGGAAACCCTTGTTCCAGAAGGTGCGGTCGCTCTAATCAAGAAATACAAACTAGATGACAGAATTCGTGAGGTCGGCGAAACCCAGACAAAGCGTTGAGAGCATGGTAGTCTTTAAATACAGACCAAGATGAGGATGAGTTGGTGAACGTCAATGCTAGGTGAACACGTTCCGAATCAATAGAACACTAATTCTCAGTCCTAGTCAATACCATGTAAAACAACTCAGACAGAGGATAATATCATGAACAGTCAAAAGAAAGATACCAAAACTGCCATCTTCGATATAGACAAGGAGAACAACTTTCCTGACTGGTATACAGAAATCGTTCGAGTGGCAGAACTTGCAGACGTCCGATACGGTGTCAAAGGGTTCACTCCTTTCCCTCCGTGGAGCACAATGAGCATGGAGCTGATGTTTGACATCCTGGAAGAGGCCCTCCACAAGACAGACCACTTGCCAATGATATTTCCTACAGTTATTCCGGAAGCAAACCTCAGGAAAGAGGCTGATCATGTCGAAGGCTTTACTCCTGAGGTCTTCTGGATCTCAGAGATTGGCGACGGTGAGAAGTTAGAAGAGAGACTGGCTCTCAGGCCTACCAGTGAAACCGCTATCTATCCTATGTATGCACTCTGGGTACGTAGCTGGCGAGATCTGCCTCTGAAGAGATACCAGCGTGCATCAATCTTCAGGTCAGAGATCAAAAGCACTCGTCCTTTCCTACGAGGTAAGGAGTTTCTTTGGATTGAGAGCCACAATGTATACGCAACACATGAAGAAGTCAAAGCCCAGGTCATTGAAGACATAGAAATCACGAAAGAAGTCTGTACAGACAACTTCAGTCTGCCAGTTATGGTATTCCGAAGAACCCAGTGGGACAAGTTTCCTGGAGGTTTAGATACATATGCAGCGGATGCACTAATGCCAGACGGAAAAGTGGTTCAACTACCTTCGACACATGACCTTGGAGATAACTTCTCCAAGGCTTTCGATATCAAGTTCCTGAACAAGGATAATGAAATCGTCTATGCATGGCAGACCTGTTATGGTCCTGCAATCTCAAGGATCTATGGCGCAATGATCTCCATTCATGGAGACAACAAGGGTCTCAGACTGCCTTTCAAGGTGGCACCCTATCAGGTAGTGATCGTTCCAATCTTCAAGGGTAAAGATGCTGATGTAGTACTCGAGTACTGTCAAGACATCAAGAAGAAACTCCAGAAGGCTGGCATTCGTGTCTATCTCGATCAGAGTGAGGACACTCCTGGCTGGAAATACAACTTCTGGGAGATGAAGGGTGTTCCCATACGAATAGAGGCCGGTCCTCGTGATCTAAAACAGAGCAAGGTCGTCGTGTTTCGTCGTGATACTTTGAAGCGAGAAACCATAGACCTGAAGGACTTGAAGAAGAGAGTCACTGCACTTGGGAAAGAGATTGATGAGAACCTTCTCAAGACTGCAGAAGCAAAGTTAGAAGGACTCATCGTGGATGCTGAGAGATTCGGTGAGATCGATGATGCACTTGATCACGGCAAGATTTGTAGAGTGCCATTCTGTTCAATAGAAATGGAGGCTTATTCATGTGCTGAACAGGTCGAGAAGAACACACGTGGTGTAATTCGTGGGACCCGGATGGATCTTGACGAAGAACCCGAAGGTCTTTGTGTTGCCTGTGGTAAGGTAGCAAAAGAGATTGTGTATATAGCGCGGTCCTACTAGAGTAACAAATCATGGTTTTCTTAATACTAAGAAGACCATGAAACAACTTTCTTGGAGTTGAGTGGTTGAA
>WOR8_10002792_pt1 | contig 17617 bp, 5 predicted proteins | sample DeeMarSeWOR38_10_FD_19890 | JGI IMG/M metagenome (IMG submission 19890)
GATCTATCTACAAGTAGAAGATCTTCAGCCCAGTTATTAATCCAGAAAGCATCATTGTCTTCATCATATGCAATAGACCTTACAGCAGCTGGAGTTGACCAAGATGTTATAAGATTACCATCAACATCGAAACAGTAAATCTTAGAATCTGCATTACTTCCGTAAAAATATTCTCCATCATAAGCTAAGTCCCGAAGCCCACCTGTACCTCCTGTAAGCCATGAAGGGAACCATTGACTAACTACGCTACCATTTCTATCTAATTTAAATACAACCTTTGACTGGTTAGCACCCTCATAACCCCACTCACAAACTAAAAAGTGTTCACCATCGAATTCACAACCAACTAGAGTAAGCTCATTCACTGTAGTAGTTCCATTAAGATCATAAGCAAACTGAATATCCCATTGAGCTAATGTTGGCTGAGAATTTATTTTTATTTTTTCTTCAGGATATGCATCCAATTCATCATTCTTTATGCCTGCTACTGCTGAAACAGATGTACATAGTAGCAAACAAATCAATATTCCTATTATTTTTCTATTCATATTTAATTACCTCCCTTTATATTTTATTATAAAAATGTAATATATTTATTAAATATAAAAGTATGCTTAACAATTGTTAATATTTATTATGTTGTATAGGTAACATCTTAAAGTGTTTCGGCTTAGTTTTTCTGTTTCCTCCTTCTTAGGAATTTTTTAATATAATTTATCTCTAAAGGCGTAAATTACTAAAATAATTAGTGTATTTCACACCTAATTTTTGCGGGTGTGATCTAGGGGCTATACCAAAGTACTAATCTCTAAGATTTTCGGCGAAAATTTCGATGAAAATCTAAGCGATATTTTTCACGGTCTAACTAAAAGCCTTCTCTTATTTTTTTAAGTTTTACTACTCTTGTCGATTCCTCCTTTTTTAGAATAGTTATTTATACGAAGTCTAACTTACTGAGGAGTTAGGATTATTAATGCATAAAGATAACATGGTACACACTTAATAATCTAAGGCAGTGTCTTATTATCAGACATCATCATGGGCTTGTGGTCTAGTTGGTTATGACTACAGATATTTTGTGAAGATTTTCAATGAGAATATCGGCGAAATAATCGACGAGTATCTCAGCGATATTTTTTACGGCCTAACTAAACGCCTTCTTTTATTTTTTATTTTTTTTTATGTTATCAAACATTATTTCATTATTAAAAATTCCAGGGATTGGAACATATACTGCGGGTGCAATTCTAACAATTTATTTTAACAAACCTTATCCTGTTGTTGATAGCAATATCGCCCGTTTTATAAATAGATCTTATGGTTTTAAACTAACTGGAGAAATAAGAAGAAAAAAACAGATTTAAGAAAAATCAAAGACTATTTTTAAATGCAAGAAACCCGGTGAAATGCTTTATGTAATTATTGATTTTACATCTCAACTATGTAAACCGACAACTCCTTTATGCAATGAATGCCCCTTGATGCAGTATTGTCAGTATTGGTCTAATAATTAGTTATAATTGCATCCTTCCCTTATTGCATATGTTACTCTATCTATTGGTAATTATCAATAGTAATGTTCTGCATAGTATTACACTACGGGCATTCGTTAATTCACCAGTGCAAATATAACGAGTTATTTTATAAAAAATCCTGTTATACCCATTTTGCATTTTTATTAAAAATTAACTGAAAAATAAATACTCTAATTGAAACTAAAGAGTAGTTAGCATTAAATAAAATGAAAAAGAAAAAGTTTTTCCAGCAATGGAAATCTTTCCAGCAATCTCAATAATAACATTTGGTTATTTGTTGCTTTGTCTTTTGGTATAGTAATTGTTAATGTCCTCCAGTCACTAACGGCACCCAGGGTATTCTTTGCTTTTATCCTAATCTCAAAATTCCCTTGTTTTAACCATGTATGACTTACATTTATTTCTTTACCTGAATCATATGGTCCAAGCCAACTACTATTTGTATTATCCCCCCAATCAATATAATAGTAAACATTGTTATTATCAGGGTCAATAGTTGAAATAAAGTATGTATGTTTATCCAATATTTTTCCATTTGTTGGACCGTTAATTAATGGATTACTTGGTGATTGAAACATACTAATATTTTTATAAACATATGCAGAACCAGATTCTGGCTCATTACCATCTGCTCCAATTGCTCCGATTACTGCATAATCTCCATCTATAGCAACTGACCATCCAAACAAATCATCTTCTATTCCATCTGGTGCAAGTAATTTAACATGTTTGGGCCAAGTTGTCCCAATTTGTTTAAAAACATAAACAGAACCAGCATCATTACCATTGTCATTATCTCCTCTTGCACCAATTATCGTATATTCTCCATTTATTGAAACAGATTTACCAAAATATCCATAGTCCTCTCCATCAGAGGGTAATAGTTTTGATTGTTCATTCCATACTGTCCCCTCTCTTTTGAAGATATAAGCAGAACCAGACCTATATCCATTATCATCATCTCCCCAAGCACCTATAAGACCATAATCACCATCAATCGAAACATAACGTCCAAAATGTTCATGTTCCTCTCCATCAGAGGGTAATAGTTTTGATTGTTCAGCCCATACAGTCCCATTACGTCTAAAAACATAAGCAGAACCAGAACCATGTCCATTGTCATCATCACTCGGGGCTCCAATTAAAACATAATCACCATCAATTGAAACAGAACGTCCAAAACAGTCAGCCGCTTCTCCATCAGAAGGCAATAATTTTGATTTTTCATCCCATACAGTCCTATTACGTCTAAAAACATAAACAGAACCAGAATACCACCCATTGTCATCATCACCCACTGCTCCAATAATAGCATAATCACCATCTATTGAAACAGAACAACCAAAAGTGTGACCTTCTGTTCCATCAGAGGGTAATAGTTTTGATTGTTCAGTCCATGCTGTTCCATTACGTTTAAAAACGTAAGCAGAACCAGAACTATGTCCATTGTCATCATCATTAGAGGCTCCGATTACTCCATACTCACCATTAATTGAAACAGAGCACCCAAAACAATCATGCAACTCTCCATCAGAAGGCAATAGTTTTGATTGTTCATTCCATACTGTCCCCTCTCTTTTAAAGATATAAGCAGAACCAGAATAAGCTCCATTATCATCATCCTCATATGCTCCAATAAGAGCATAGTCTCCATCTATTGCAACAGAGTGTCCAAAGAAGTCATCAGTTGCTCCATCAGATGCAAATAGTTCTTGTATATCATTCCTGTCCAATATAGGGTGATTTTCCATCCTTGTCTTTTGAAATAATTCCTCAAGTTTACCAAAACCTAAAAAATTTGAATTATTGATTTTTTCAACATCACCTTTTATACTAGGTCCAAGGCTCACCAAAACTAGCAAAAAAATAAATCCTATTGCGAGGCTTTTGCAAGTTGAACAATTCTGCATTTCAATTCCTCCCTTTATATTAAAATAATGGAGAACATAATTTAAAGTTTTTCATTAAGTTAATAGTTTGACAAATCTGTTTTAGAAGATTTATATAAAGAGTATGTAACATTCCCATTTTTGGGAATAATGGATAAAATAGGGATTTAACATAGCGTTTTAACTAGTGATTCACTAGAAATAAGGTATGATTATTAGGGATGGTTAAAAATTATGAATAAAATGAGATTCCAAATGAGTTTCGGATTTATTTGGAAATCTCTGTTGGGTTAATAGAAAAATGGGTAAATTACTAAAGCTCATAATGCATTACAGATTTTAATATTTTGAAGGAGGAAGAATATGAAATCAATAAAAATATATACTATTTTTAAAAAAAGCATTGGAGGACGCAAGAAATGAAAAGAATTATTTTTCCCATAATAATAATGGGTGCGTTAATGATAGGTGGATGGTCCCTTGTATCTGCTGAAGAACAACAGGAAGAAAAATTAATAATTAACATCGAAGGTGGGTCGTCTTTTTTTGTAACCATATTTAATCCCAATGACGAAGAAGATATTTCTGGTATAGAATTGACTTGCAATGATGTAAAAAATAGAATTTTCTATTTCCCAGATACAGATATTGATGTAGGCACAATTAAAGCTGGAAAGAGTTATTACAAAAATATCACAGCTTTTGATATATTAGGTGATGCAATTGAGCTTATATATCCTATTGAGGTAGTTTTTACGCTTGATTATGGAGAAACCACAATAGAAAGAACTGTTCATTGTGCAATTTCTGGTTCAGAAATCACTATTGTTGGTATTTTTTATAATGATGGCGGTAGTTATGAAGGATATACTCTGTATACACCCTATATATTCGAAAGAACTTATCTAATTAATAATGATGGAGAGATTGTTCATAAATGGGATAGTGGTTTGGGCCATCCTTATGGGATGGGAGTATATCTTACAGAAGATGGGAAGCTACTTCGTACTGAATTTGATGATATTAAAGAACAATTTAAGCATAAACCTTGGAGGCCATGGAATGAACCCGGGGGTATGACAGGAAGAGTTGTTAGGATGGACTGGGATGGAAATAAAGATTTCATATTTCCATATTACAACGCGAATTACTGTTTACATCATGATATTGAGCCGTTACCAAATGGAAATATTCTAATGATTGCTTGGGAATATAAAACTAAAGGTGAAGCTGAAGCATCTGGTCTTGAAAACTGGGATAATAGTTGGGATAACTATATACTTACTGATAAAATCATCGAGGTTGATCCTACCAAATGGAATCCTAGTCTTAAAAATTATGATGAGGCTATTGTCTGGGAGTGGCATGCCTGGGATCATCTTGGAGAAGATGACCCTGAATTAATTGATATCAATAAAATAACGCATCAGGATTTTTTACATACTAACTCAGTGGAATATATTGAAGAATTTGATCAGATTTTGCTAAGTTTTAGAAATATCAACGAAATTGTAGTAATTGACCATACTACAGATACTGAGGAAGCAGCAGGTCACGAGGGTGGAGAATATGGACAGGGTGGAGACCTACTATATCGTTGGGGTAATCCAACGAATTATGGTATAGAAGAAGATCAGCAATTGTTTATGCAGCATGATGCTCGTCTAATTGAATCCGGTTGTCCCGGTGAGGGACATTTCAGTGTTTTTAATAACCGGAATCCAAATGATGAAGATAAATTTTCAACAGCTATAGAGATTGATCCACCAGTTGACGAAAATGGGTTTTACTACTTGGAAGAAGGTTATGCATATGGTCCATCAGAGCCAGATTGGATTTGGGGAGATGAAAACAACAAGGATATGTTCTATTCAAATATAATGGGAGGTGCACAACGATTACCAAATGGAAATACTCTTATTTGTGATTCGGCAAGTACGGAGATGAATGGAAGAATTTTTGAGGTAACTCCAGAAGATGAAATTATATGGCAATATACTAATTTTTATCCAACATGGATTATGAATCCGGTTAGTAATGTTTTTAAAATGCAGAGATATCCCTTAGATTATCCAGGTATTGGTAAACTTGAGTCAGAACCAGTCCCATTTATTACAGAAATGACATATCTTACCATGACAACTAATCCATCATATAATCCCTTATATCTAACATCAGATATCTATGTTTCTCCCTCATCTTATTTGCAGTCATCTCAACAAACTGTTAATTTTTATGATATGTCTGAAAGTTATTATGAAAATATAACTAGTTGGGTTTGGGATTTCGGTGATGGTAATTATTCTTATACTCAAAATTCTTCTCATACTTATGCTGCTGAGGGTGTTTATACTGTTACATTAAATGTTACAGATAATAGTAGTAATAGTAGTTTATGCTCTGTTTCTTCTCAAAAGGTTTATATAGATTCTGTGCAACCTGAGATAGCCTCTGTTTTCAATACTCCTGATATGGTTGGATTTAGTTCTAATGTTACTATTAATGCTAGTGCATTTGATAACCTTAGTGGTATTGACAATGTTTGGATTAATATAACTTATCCTGATGATTCTTATAAGAATACTACGATGGATTTAGTTAGTGGTAGTTACTATGAATATGTTTTTGATGATACCTGGCTTACTGGTCAGTATAATTATACAATTTGGGTTTATGATAAATCCAATAACAATATCAGCAGTTCAGGATACAGCTTTAATATATCTATGCAGGCAACAATTTCTGTTTGTACCATTAAAGATGAATATGGGCCTAATGAATTGATTAATCTCACTGACCCACCAGGTGATTCATCTCTTATTGGTTATGAGTTTCTTGATGATGGAGATGTTCTGCATATCTGGAATGCGCATAATAGTTATTATTTTGATACTGATAGTGGGATACAACTTACTAATCATTATGAGGAATACTGGTCGCATAACGTTCTTATGTTAGGGTATTATAATAATGACCAATGGAATCTTATTTATCGTACGGATGAGCTTAGTGGTTTCAACAAAAATATTAACTCGGATAACGAGACATATGTTAATGCAACGCTTTGGAAAGATCTGTCTTATGGTGGTTATGATTTTCGCTTGGCACTTAGGTATTATCTGGGTGTGGATGATGTTGATCTGACGGTTATTCCATATATTAAGAATCTTGATGAGGATGATATACCATATAACCTGGGTTTTGGATGGGAAATTAAGGATATTCGTATTGCTGATGTTGAAAATGACAACTATTTACAGATTTACAATGGAACCGGCTGGGAATATATTCTTTTGAGTCAATCATTGGATAAAATTTATACTACGACGGATCATAATACAACTATACGTCTTATTTGCACCAATCCACCAACTTATCATCTGTCAAGGGAGCTTTATCTCTCCTGGAATGAGAATCTTACATATAAGGTAACTTGTAAAAGTCGGACTGGTCAGTATAATGCTCCTGTGACCTTGTTTATCAAAATTGGGACTCTGGATGTTGATCAGGAGAAATATACACATTTGCATTGGTTGGATAGCGATGATTGGCTTGGAATAACAGGTAGTAACAGGGATTCAGAGTGCGGATATGATCATAGTTCTGTCTCCTTTGAGACCGCGTTGAATGGTACTAGTTTTTGGGCCCATGCGTCAGATGAGACTCATTGGGGTATTGTTGACCTTGGGCAGAGTTATACTGTTAAAAAAGTGAGAGGTCGTTCAAATTTCATGGATGATCCAACAGATGTGAATATTTATGTTAGTGAGAATAAAACAAGCTGGGGAACAGCAGTGGCAACAGGAATTAGTACATGGACGAATACTTCTAGCTGGGTGGAAGTTGATACTGTGGATAAGGATGGTCGTTATATAAAAATTGAAATTAATAATACTGAGAGCAGGTTTAAAGCTTTGAGTTTCGGTAATGACATGTCTCCGTTCAAGATTTTTGATGTTTATGGTGGTATCAACCAAGCTCCGGAGATAAGTAATCCATTTCCTTCAAATGGTAGTACTGGTGTAATGTTATCTCCGATGTTGAAAATCATGGTTTCTGATCCTGATAGTGACAATATGAGTATCACCTGGCTAAGTAACAGTAGTGGCAGCTGGGTTCCCTTTGCAACAAATAATTCTGTTGGCAATGGATTATATGCTCAAACCATGGTTAATGCGAGTGTTAATGGCCAGTGGTGGTACTGGAATGTGAGCGTAAATGATGGTAAACTTACTAATGTGAGCGATGTGTTCAAGTTTTATACTGGTTATCAGTCAAAAATAGTGAATACTGGTTCCACTAATATTACTGGTTATTTGTTGATACAGGTTCAGTATTATAATACTACAAGTAGTACATGGGTTGTCGCGAATGATACAATTAATGAGACCAGCCCAAGGACAATTAATAGCAGTGAACAATTTGGCCTGGATACAGTGTTTAACGGTTTGGTGAATACAAGTAGCCTCTCTGATTTTGGAAGTGGTAGTTATCGTATTTATGCAGTTTTCAGGGATCCTGATGGTAATGCATTGGTTTGTGGTGATGAATCAGAGTTGGTAGCTACGTATGGATTCACGATAACATTTGAATAATAATTTTGAGGAAATAACTATCCCTCTTTTTTCTTTTTTTACATTGAGTATGCTGTTATAGTGTGAGTTTTAATTGGCTTTTTTCATTTTCAACTTTTAGTAAATTTAGGTTATTTGACCTTAGAACCAATACCAGGAGTAACCCCAAAAGGAGGACGCATTTTTATAGACATAAAAATGCACGGACTTATTCCCTAAAAATACCCTTCCAAGGGGGTCTTTTGATTTTTATAACTCTGAGAATTATTCGACCTGAACACACTCCCCAGTTCAATAGGTCCATATCACCAACTACTTCTACGAAGGCAGCCCAATATGTAAACTTTTATAAAAAAAATATTATTGCCAAGAGACCAACAAAGAGTATTTATCAACCAGCATGACAGCATTAATTAACAAATGGGTTTATACTTTTATGAATCAAAGGTTATACGTCTTAATGTTGATGTTTTAGGATATGTGATTGGAATCTTTCAAAAGTTTAGTTGTCCCCTAATTATTTTCTAATACAAATGGTATACCATCATTGTATACGTTTTTATTTTCCAAGTTGATATTCTATTTCTTGATTTAAATCTAGATTGGTATACTCAATGTTTACAAAAGACATTAACGAATTTTAGAATCTATAAGGATATCTTATCCTTCTTCCGCCACATAACTACTTTGTTATATGTCCAGAAATAAAAAAAGAATGAGAGTGGACTAATAATGGTTATTAAAATCCAAACCAGTGTTGTTGTATTAGTTTTTGTATTAATGGAAATATATTTCGATAAATCTGTAATAACTCAGGGAATGGATTGTTTATTGATTTATCTCTTGGAATGCTAACAGTTAGTTCATCCCATTCGCTTTCCTCACCACTATTGTCCTTTGCCTTGGCTTTAATAATATATGTACCTTGACTACTCCATTTATGAGCTTTTATAACTTCATCACCTGAACTATAAGGACCTACCCATCCATTATTTGTGTTATCCCCCCAATCTATATAGTAGTAAACGTCGTCATCATTTGGATCTATTGATGTAAATGTATAACTATATACTTCTCCTATTTTACCATTTGTATTTCCCTCTATTAGAGGAGGATTTGGTGCTCCCTGATCAACATAAGGAAACATCAAAGGATACCTATCCTGATTATTACCACCTAAGATATTGTATGGTATGTCACCTATAAGATCACTGCCAGATTTATCCTGATCCGGGCCATGATTGTTATCCGCTCCGGTATAGTCACTCCAGTAGTTCCCACCAGAGGGATAACCATTGTCCCATGAATTACTGTATGCATCATGAGCATTCAGATCGTTATCTATGAAGTTATTATGATAAATGATATTATTGGAACCAAAGAGATATAATCCATCATTGTTGTTAGAGATGTTATTATTCTTTAAAAGATTATTATTGGAATTAGTCGAGATAACTATACCGACATCATTGTTAGAGATATTATTACCCTCAATGATAATATCACTAGATCGCTGGATCATTAAACCCCAATCGTTATTAAGGATTTTATTTCCATCAATAATATTATGATCGGAATAAACAGGAATTATGCCTTTCCCATTATTTGAGATGATGTTACCTGTGATGATGTTATTGTTACTGGTGGAATCGGGGGGAGAGACTCAGATTCCAAGTTCAAATCTCATATTTTTACAGGAAGCTTTTGAAGAGAATTTTTCTTGTTAAACAGTAAAAAATTAGATATCCCTCATAAAAAGTATTGAAAAATCAGGCATAAAAATATGCCTGATCCTTTAATTTTTTAGTCAAAGGTTATCGTAAACTCGTAGGTTGCTACGAGCTCTGTTTCGTCATCACACACCAACACGTTACCATCTGGATCACGAAACGCAGCATAAATACGATAGGTTCCATTGCCAAAACTGGATAGATTACTGGTATTCACCAAATCGTTGAAAACACTGTCCAAACCCAGAATATGCTGACCAGGACTACCACCAGGATCCTGCCAGAGCATAGTTCTCGGGCTTGTATCGTTAATGGTATCATCAGCTACAACCCAACTACTATTGTTATAAAATTGGATTTGCATCAACAAAAATCCCTTGAAACTGGTACTGCCCGTGTTCACGATCTTCGACTGACAACCGGTATAAAACCTGTACACACTGCTCTCATTATAACTACTGCCATCACTAACATTCACCTTCCAGTACCACCACTGACCATTAACACTTGCATTACTCATAACTTGGTGATATGTTCCATCACCCACGCTGCTGTTGGTTCCGAACACCTGCCAGCTGCCGCTGCTGTTGCTAAGCCAAGTGATGTTCATATTATCACTCTCAGGATCAGAAACCGTGAGGATCAGCACAGGAGCAATACTAACACCGGTAGTACCATTCAACGGATACTGATAGGTAATACCAGGCGGGTAATTCACATTATAAGTGACACGTATCTGAACCTTGGAACACTTCAACGTAAAAGCTCCACCGCCATAACCTGCTTCTACATCGCAATCCAGGTCTCTAACACGATCCCAACCCCATGCATCAGGTGCATTATTATCATTTGTGATATCAAACCAAGATGACCAATCAGGAGCAGGAATAGTCACATAATTATGATTATCACCATCACCCACGAGGAACACTGGGCGCAATATGATATCCCGCTGGTTCATACCAAGATAATAACCATGACACTGGAGTTCCACCTTGGAAATAGTACCAAGATCAGTACCCGTACAGGTGTTGTTAATACACAGTTCAACATCACCATTAAGAGAGGTTGATGCATAATAGGATGTACTACCATCGACCATATAACCCGGAGTAGTAGTCCAATCCTCAACACCACTTAGATAATTATCGAAATAATATGTTACCTCTGATGCATCATGCCAGAACAAACTGGTGTATTTCTCCTGATCCATGTTTAGTGTTCCGATTTTGATACCAAGAGTAACCGGGGCATTATATTGACCTGTTCTTGATTTAACCTGTAACTTGTAACTTAGAGAATCATCCCATCTTAGGTATAGTGATTCAGATGTGCTTTCGGTTATATTCTCCCTTATGTAAAAAGCAGGATTACTTAGATCCGTATAAGTTTCATCAAGATTACTATTGTTTAGATAATACCAAAGATTGTCAATTTCGATAAAGTCACCACCTGGCGTCATATCAACCTGGATATCCTTGAGTTCCCATGCAAAACCCAGATCATATGGTATATCTTCATCGCCGATGTTCTTAATATACGGAATAACAGTGAGCTCGTTGTCATCCACACCCAACTGATAACGAATTGCAAGGCGGAAATCATAACCCGCATAACTTAGATCCTTCCACAGAGTGGCATTCACATATGTCTCATCATCACTTTCGATGTCCTGGGTAAAATCGCTGAGCTCATTAGTACGATAAATAAGATTCCAATTATCATTGTTATAGTATCCGAGCATCAGAACATTCGTCGACCAGTATTCATCATAATGATTAGTTAGTTGTATCCCGCTATCGGTGTCAAAATAATAGCTGTCGAAACGATTCCAGATACGTAATACCTCACCATCATCCAGAAGCTCATAACCGATAACAGGAGGATCACTTCCAGGTGGATCAGTAAGATTAACACTCTCATTATCACCATAACTATCCAACATGGTGCAGACAGAGATAGTACCTGATGCGGATACGTTAAAACTATGCCCCGAACTACTGCTGGCGGTTCTCAGTTCATCAACCGCCCAGATAGTAAAATCATACTGCCCGGCAAGCCAGGTATCAGAGAACACGTATTCATAGATATCATTTCCAGCATAACTCATAGAAAAGTTACCCGACGTGCTATCTGGATACGTGATGTTAATAGATACAACATCTATACCGCAGAGGTTATCATTCACATTTGCACTTATAGTGGTGTTAAAACCAAAACCCAAATTATTAGGACTGGCAGAGACATCTGTTATCTCAGGAGCCGTTGTATAACTACAATAAATCGAGAATAAATCATTATTATAACCCGTCCAGCTGATAGGATCCGGTGGAGTACCATCATATTGTTCATTTTTATAACAACCGATGTTAGTTGACGCGTTATCATGATAAAAAATAACAGATTCATTACTCCAACAGGAAATTACATATTCCGTACCGTTCACCAGTTCGGGTTTGGTACCTGTGAAATTATAAACCACCCATTCCGGGTTTCCATTTGTCGAATATACACGTTCCTCAGTTGATCCGACCAACGATCCATCACTTGCTTTATAGATCATGCATCTTGTTTTAGGAGCAGTACCATTTCCAGTTTGAATATATGCAGTTATGTTCTCAGCAGTTCCATTTGCATACATAGTGAAATTAGTACCACGTATTGTGTCCTCTATGCTCCTGTTAAAAACTCCTTCTTTAGAGTATCCAAATTTGTTATCCACATAAAAACTACATCCTATGAAACTATTACTATTGTCAGCATTGTCAACCGCCCAGACGTCAAAGAAGTACCAACCTACCTGGTTGGTATCTGAAAAATCATAATAATAATCAGTAGTACAATTTTCATTCATGTCCATGGTGAAATTCCCATATAAACCATCCGGGTAAGAAATATTGACCTTAACCGTGTTGATACCGCTCTGATTTTCAAAGAAACTCGTATTAATATTTACATTAGAGTTAACACAGATATAACTTGGATTATAACATATATCTATTACCCTCGGAGGAGTTGACTCAACATAGACAATTAGATAAGAACTACAAGTGTTGTTCTGATCATCTGTCACATTTAACGTCACATTGTAAACCCCACCCGTGGAATAATTATGACTACTGTTCTGATCATATGAATTATTTCCATCTCCAAAATCCCATGTCCAATCTGTTATTGTATACTTTCCGATGGAACGGTCAGAAAAACCAATTGTTTCAAAAGGTCTTGCACCAATGGAGGATACATTGAAACCAGATAATAAATTCACCACATTAACAAGCATCGAACAATTCACAGACTCGTTTTCTTCATTTTCTATATCTAATGTGACATTGTAGACACCGATATTTCCATAATTATGAGTAGTTGTTGATTGTTGAAGTGATGTGGTATTTTCATCATCGAAATCCCAATCATATGTACATGATCCACTGAGACCATAATTGAATCCTTCAAAATCACCCGTTTCAGTAACAACAATGTTATTCTGATAAGGTAGATTTTGAATCGATTGACACATAGAAGCTTCACTGGTTGCAGCAGCACCACAACCAAACCATGAAACATCTACATCAAGCGGTTCTGACCAGTTGCTGTACATATTTGGACTACTCCATTGGTCTTTCGCTCTTACTTTTACCTGTACATTTTGTGGTAAATACCATGTATGCCCCTGTTCATAGGTCTGATCTGAATTAAAAGGTCCGAACCATTTACTATAACCAGGCCAAAGTTTGTTAGCCCGCCATTTCCACTGGTAAAAAACCTGATCTCCATCGTCATCCGATGTACTGGTACTGTACATATATTCGCTTCCTGCTTTCACATCTATAGACCCTGATGGTTTATTTGGTGTATCTGGTGCATTATTAGGCGGAGATAAGTAGAATGCTCCTGGTTTGTAGGAATCATTTACGAAATAAGCTGTTCCTAAAATTTCGGATAAATTATAAATAATGGGAAAAAAGTAGTTTATGCCTTTTTCAAGAAGGTCATCCCTATTATCGATTAATTTTTGGACCAATGGCGGAATCGTTTTAGGTGTCAAGTTACTTGTAGGGGATATGGTGTTGATTATATCTATGATATTATTAATCGTACTATTCGCTGATTCAATTAATGATTCTTTAATATCCACATCGAAATTTTCAAGAGTTTTTAATGTTACTTCTTCAGATGAATTGTAAAGATACAAGCGGAGTTTATAATTACCTCTCGGTGCGTCTTTTGGGATGCTGATGGTAAGTGTATCTTCAATACCCTCGGGTGTAACAGTGTAACTTGATCTGTTTTCATATCTGTAAAGAAGTGGGAAAAATGGATGCCATTTTGTTGCTTTTGGATATAATATCGCTCTGACCATTACCCTGTCATGTGGTAGAGATGTTTTTATCGAAAATGTTACGTTGACGGAGTCATCTTGGTTATCGTTGTCATCAGGTGAATCCCATACTGTACGTGTAGGAGTACCATCAAACCAAGCATGAGAGGTAAGAGCATAATATCGTGTAATATTATAAATCAATTCTGTTGTTAGCTCTACATCCTTGGGGTAATAATGATCAAATACATCTCCCTTGGTATGGTTTTCACCGGTTCTATGATGATTTGTCCAACCTATACCATTACGCGTATAACTTTTTAAAAAACATAGAGTATCTGTTCCTTCCCATTGCCGCTCCCAATTGTATAAATAAGGCCAATAATTACCGGTAACAGTACCATCATTTAGACTTAAATTTGAGCCATCATCCAATCTCTCTTCGTATTGTGTAAAATTTGTAATCGTCTGAAGTATATTTTGTTTAATTTGATATTTAATAGGACCCTGATTATATAAAATACCCTGATTATTGATATAAACATTAAGTGTGAGTGGAACCTGGTCCATTCCTAATTGATTGAGATCGATAATTATAGGAACTTTTTCATCCTTATGTTTTTCTTCATAATAATAAGCACCTCGGCATCCTGGTTCTTCTCCGGAAAATAATATGAATTTCAGATTGTATTTTGGTTTTATTTTATTTTCTTGCATATATTTAGCGATACCCATGACAATCGCACAACCTATCCCTGAATCTACTGTTCCCTGGTTGTACCAACTATCATAAAGACAACTTAGGATCACGGTTTTACTCTGGTCTGTTCCATTTATCTGACCGATAACATTATAGCTATCAATAGTATCATTCCAACTCTGATTTATCCAAAAGCTAACAGTGTAATTGCTTAGGTTTCCCTCTATTGGATTACCCGTTGAACCATTGATAAACAAAGTGTTTACAGCTTCCCCGGCCATACCTTGCATGTTATATGTGCTGTTATTGAAATTGTATTTCATAATTCCTTTACAATTAGGCATAGTTATATTCCAGAGTAACTTTTCAAATATATTTACAAATGTTATAAACGAAGCAACTCTCCCCATTACTAATCCAATAAGAGGATGTTCAGGAAATTCGTTTTCTATATTTCTAAGATATTTTTTAAGATAATAAGGCTCATTGACATCAGGATTGTGTGAATTATCTATACCAAAATATATAAAATCTTCATCCTCACCGATTGATTGTGGTTTCCATGATTCATTAAACCATGGAAACTTTGTTTCTGCGATACTTGCATTCAGCTCTCCAAATGTAAAATTATAATATTCTTGAAATTGTGATATAATATATGCTATTAAGGAACTAAAATCAATTATTGATTTGTTATTACTTATATTCTCTTTTGTGGCGTTGATGAAATCAGTGAACCAGTCTCCATTAGTTGGCCGAGGAACTAATTTTAGATTGTTACATGTAACATTTTTTGTTAACCAGTTTTTATTCATAGACATATTCATCCCATAATCCTTTAGCCCCCATCTCTCAAGTCTTTCCTTAATTTTTTCTCGAGTAACTTCATAATTGGGAAAAATTATTTTTGGCCAATATTCTATGGTTTTAGCGGCACCAAATAACACTCTCCAGTTCCATATTGGTTCAATATGGAAATCTGTTAGCGTTGTATTGATCGTATTGTTTCCATTTTGCTCATGGATGGTTATTCCATATGATAGAGGTTCAAGTTCCTCTGTCAGATTGGTAATGCTTCCTTTAAGATAATCATCTGCGTCTATGTTTTCAAGTTTTTCCAGGTATGGATCTTCTGAGTCTAAGCATGGATCATAAAGACCTATCTCATCCATTTCATATGCAAGAATTTCAGTTGCTGCATACCGTTCTCCTTCGCTTCCAAAGTATCTTCCTTTACGTAAATCGCCAGGATCATATGCATCAAATATAACATCAGATAATTTTTCTGTAATGTCTTTAATATAAGTAACGTTTAATCCAATATCTCCTTCTTCTTCACCACCTCCACCAGTGGCTTTAACATCAACGTTTGTGTTAAAAATTACCACGCTATTCATACACAATATCATGACTAATATTAATACACTAATTTTTCTTTTCATGTTTTTTTAACCTCCAAAAAAATTATCTTGCTTTTTATTCATAATTTCTCTCCTCTCCCTACAAGCATCAAGCATATTATATACCAAGAAATAAATCTCTTAATATACTATTATAGCTAAACAGATGCTCGTAATGCTATTGTGTATAAAAAATGCAAATTAAAAATTTTTGGGAAAAATTTATAAACAATATGAGACTAAATGATATGGAGGAATAAGTTTTGAGAAAAAAAAGTTACATAAAAATAGATTTGGTAATTGGAATTGTTATATTATTTATTGTTTCCGCAGTTTCACCATTGACAACTGGAATTGATACTGAATCAGATACGGTTGATGTTGAACTTGAAGAGATGCTTGATAATCTTCGTTTTTTATGCACAGGTCCAAGTGATTTCAATAGTATTAAATATGAGTATTATAAGGAAAAACTACTAAGTCAGTATTTATCCAGAAGTTCAAATGATGAAATTGTTGTTGAGTCAGAAAAAAGAGATTTAGCAATTATAGCAAATCACCCTTCTACTTCCATATCCTCATATGGAGGCCATATGAATTCACCATGGCCTATAAAATGTCATAACCTTCATCATACAAGTCAAAGTCCTTATAGCACTGCAGATAATCCGGGTATTGAAAAATGGCGGTTTTTGGGAGGTCATTGGATTGAACAAGGTTCTGTTATTGATAATGATGGTATAATCTATTTTGGAGAAGGGTGGGGAGACCTAATTGCATTATATCCTGATGGTACGTTGAAATGGAAATATGAATTAGATGGACAAATTTTAGGTTCAACACCTGCTATTGCAGAAGATGGTACTATTTATGTTGGTGCATGGGACAATTATTTATATGCTATGAATCCTGATGGAACACGGAAATGGAAGTTTAATGCAAGGAGTGCTGATATATCCTCATCACCTGCAATAGCTGATGATGGTACTATCTATTGTACTGAGAAATGGTATTACCAGACGGGGTATCATGTTTCATCTTGCCCAGCAATTGGGAATGATGGTACTATATATATTGGGTCTGGTGATGATTATTTGTATGCTATGTGGTCAAATGGTTCCTTGCGTTGGAGGTTTAAAACAGGAGATTGGATTAAAGGCCCACCATCAATTGCAGATGATGGGACTATCTATATTGGCTCATTCGATGGCTATCTATATGCATTATATCCAAATACTGGTACGATGAAATGGAAATGTCGTATTGGTGATGGAAGTGAAACCAATCCATCTATTGCTAATGATGGTACTATCTATATAGGTGGTAATAAACTATATGCAGTTTATCCAAATGGAACTTTGAAATGGAGTTTCAGTATTGGAGATGGATTTATACATACATCAGCTCCTGCGATTTCAGCAGATGGAACAATCTATTTCGGTACAGATGACACAGGATATATCTATGC
>WOR8_10002647_pt1 | contig 17615 bp, 15 predicted proteins | sample DeeMarSeWOR38_10_FD_19890 | JGI IMG/M metagenome (IMG submission 19890)
TAACGCGATCTTTTTACGTTTCGGGAAGGCCCGATGTCCTTTGCGTCTTCAGTTACCCTGGACATGCCAAGAATTATGTAAAAGAAGCCATCGAAGTTTTTAATTATAGGAGCTTTCTGTTTTGCGACGGCAGCAAGTCCATGGAAATCATAGAAGCAGCAGGCGCTGAAAATTTAGAAGGAATGATGGGTACAGCCCCTGGCTCTCCGGGTGGAGAGCCATATATGAACTTTGCTACCGATTTTAGGGCGGAGTTTGGGAAAAAGGTTCCTCCTTTTCCCTTCATTACCAATGCTTATGACGCAATGGCCGTAATAGGTCTTGCCGCTTATGCCGCAAAAGTAAAAGGTCTTCCTTTAACAGCAAAGAACATACGAGATTACCTCAGGGTCGTGGCCAATCCACCTGGAGAATTCATCCAACCCGGGGAATTCAACAAGGCCTTTGAGTTGCTGAAGCAGGGCAAAGAGATAAACTATGAAGGGGCAAGCGGATCGGTGGATTTCGACGAAAATGGCGATGTGTTGGCACCCATCGAGGTGTGGAGATATTCCAATGGCAAAATCGTAACCTATCGGATTGAATATCAGGTTCCTAAAGAATAGGATACAGTAATCCATTGAATCCCATGGGCTTTTATAGAACTATGAAGCATGCATCTTCAGGGTTGGATGTGGTGCTTCCTTTCTAGTGGGATTTGGTTAATTTTTCTTAAGAAAGGAGAAGAGTTATGAGTGAACGCGAAAATTGGTCCGGAAGGGCAACATTTATTATGGCGGCGATTGGATCTGCCATAGGTTTCGGCAACCTATGGAGATTTCCTTTCGTCTGCGCTAAAAACGGCGGAGGCGCTTTTCTGATCCCTTATTTTGTGGCCCTCATAACCGCGGGTATTCCGATTATGATTATCGAATACTATCTGGGTATCAAGAATAGGGCATCCGCGCCGTTTTCTTTAGGGCAGATAAAGCCGGTGTTTAAAATTATCGGCTGGTTAGCCGTTCTTGGCGCATTCACGTTAAACACATTCTACAATGCAATTATGGGATGGACTTTTGTTCACCTGTTCAAATTTTGGACAATAGATAAATGGGCGGCAGACATTGCATCAGCCGGTAAGCATTTTGAGGAGGTTATTCTCGGTGTGCCCTTTACACAAGGCAACCCCTGGAATTTTGTCGGAATTCAATGGCCCCTCCTTATAGGATTGATCGTAAGCTGGTTTCTCATCTGGTGGATCGTAAAAGGCGGTCTTAATCGAGTGGGAAAGATCCTGCTGTATACAGTTCCTCTGCCGGTCATTTTTGTGATTATCATGGTTATACGAGGACTAACCCTGCCCGGGGCCGCTGCAGGTCTCAATTTTTACTTGACGCCGGAGTGGGGCAAGCTTCTTGATCCAACAGTGTGGCTGGCGGCATACAGCCAGATCTTTTTTTCTCTCTCTATCTGCCTCGGCACCCTGATCGCATATTCCTCATTTATGCCATCCGACACCGAGGTACCCAACTCCGCGAATATTACGTCATTTTGCAACTGCGCATTCAGTTTTCTTGCCGGATTCGCCATCTTCAGCGTGCTCGGCTTTTTTGCCTATACGCTCAACGTACCGGTCAACGAGGTAGCAAAGGCCGGCCCGGGACTTACGTTTGTCGTGTATCCAGCCGCTCTGGTACAGCTTCCATTTGGCGTGAAGTTCTTCGCGTTTCTGTTTTACTTAACCCTGATTCTGCTTGGTATTGACTCGGCCTTCTCCCTTTTGGAGACCATTGTGGCAGTCATCAGAGATAAATTCGGATGGACCCGGCGGAAGGCAACCACTTTTGTGTCGGTAGTAAGCTTGATTTTGGGAATTCCCTTTGTCACAAAGGCGGGTGTGTTATGGCTTGATATTGTTGATCACTTTGCGATCAACTACATTTTAGTCCTTTGTGGTATTTTCGAATGTATCGCCATTGCCTACTTTTTCGGCGCAGATAAACTAATTAAAGACCTGAACACAAACGCTGAATTCAAGCTCGGCAAAATATTTAAACTGTTCATCTCTTTCCTTGCACCTGCCGTTCTGATCGTCATCGTTGTTTTGTCCGTAATAAAGGAAGTTCAGGAACCCTATGAGGGATATCCTATCTCCGCACTCATCGTTATCGGTCTTGGCAGTCTTGTAGCCTGCCTGATTGGGGCTATTTTACTTGCTAAGGTAAGATCAGATAAGGAGTTAGTTTTAGATAAAGGAGAAACTATTTTGGTCCCTGGCACTGTTGAGCCCTAAAAAAAATGTTATGAGAGTGTCTTGGAAATTTCTTCCCAAAAGAAAAGTGGGTTATAGAGACAAATTCAATATAAAAGGAGTTATATCATGACAGCAACCGCAATCGTTATGATGATTATAGGAACCGTTTTCCTCATGGGCGGAGCTATTTATTTTATAAAACTTGCGTATGATAACACCAAAAAGAAGTAAAACCGAAGGAGGTATTTGATGTATTGGAGTGGCCTTGACCTGTCGGGCAGGGCTTCACGCCCGTAGAGGTTGCACTCCGGAGGGGTAATTGCCTGCTTTGGAATTGATGGTCTAATTCACCGGAACAGGCACCTGACAAACGTGAGGTGGGTATTGAATAAGGGCATGCGTGGAGGCTATTGATGAAATATAGGGGATAAAACTGTGTCATAATCCTGAGCTGGAAAAATTGCTTCTTTATTTCCAACTGGATGAAACTGGATTGAACACACGCTCACATTTTAACGAATAAAGGAATCGGCGTTGAGAGTGAAATAATAAAACAATAAAAGGGAGGGTTAAGAACATGATACAAGTAAAAACAATTTTGTTCCCAACGGATTTTTCACGCCGAGCTAATCGGGCACTAACGCACGCACTTCACTTAGCCAAAAAGTATAAAGCCGAGTTGCATATGCTTCATGCCTTGGTATTATGGGATGATGATCCTCATAATCCAGCATATCATTTCCCGAATAAAGAAGAACTCCAAACACGATTAAAAGAAGCCGCTGCCGCTCGGATGACCTCTGATCTCGAAGAATCCGACGTTGAGGGTCTAGTGATTAAGCAAGTGCACGAGCGCGGTATGACACCTGCTGAGACAATTGTAAGATATGCGGGTGAAAATGATATAGATCTGATTGTAATTGGTACACACCGTCGGCGGAGGATAGGACATTTATTTGGCAGTGTCGTAGAAGAAGTTGTGCGTTTGGCTCCATGCTCTGTGCTTACTATACGGCAGGAGGAAGAAGAGGCACCCGCCTATGCGCTTTACAGTTCACAAGAAATTTTATGAAGGTTGTCTTTATGTCATTGTGTCCGGTGTCCATAGTCAAGGCAATCGGAAAATCGCTTTTTAAGTAATATTGATTTGAATCCATGATGGAATTAAGATTCATTAAGTCCGCCTCCAGCTTTGCCCGGGTGAAGGCTGGCCTTGGATCCTCTCTCTAAACGCTTACAACTAATGAAAATGAAGGAGAAACCGAATGGAAACGGTTCAAGGCTATCACGGAGAGTTTAACATGGGAAGCCCTGGCGGATGGGAATATCAGCGTATCGCTCAATTGTTGGGGAAAATGGCATGGAATCTTATTTTGGAAAGTGTTGAAGTTGGTGTTGATATCGACCTTGACCATCCCCAGATTAATGCAGTTCCCGGCTTTGCCCGCATGATATTGCGAGCCCACGAGATTTGCCACGGGAGAAACCCCGTGAACGCCGTACTCCTTGCTGAGTCAGAAACCCTGGATGCGGTGCTGGAGAATAAAAATTTTGTGGATTACATGAACACGTTGGATGGCGTTAAGGCCTATCTGGCAGGGCCGGAGCACCTTTCATTAAAAAACGGTAGGGTATATTGCAAAGGAGAGGAGGCCACGGTTATTTTTATGGATTTTAATTTGGATACCCTGTTGAAGATAGGCAAAGAAGAAGATATTAAACCGATCAAAGAAGCGATCAAACAGGGGATTCTAGTCAGTCCAAAGGGTATGGAGCCTCTGGGAGCAAAAGGGTTGTTTGAAGCGATTACAGAAAGATACAAGGACCTATTAAGTGCAACCACCGTCGAACGTACTCCCTGGACACGTCGATTTTATCCCCGCTCCACCACTGATTCTCAGGGAGAAGCTATCGAAGATTTGGTTGATTGGACAGCAAGGCATTTCAGGGATATAGTGCTTAAACCGGTATCGGGATACTCAGGCCACGGGATATTTGTCGGACGAAACAAGGCGGAGAACAAGGAAGAGTGCATCCAAACCGCCCTGGATAACGGCGACTACATTATCCAGGAGTTTATTCCCTTAGCCCTTTGGTCAGAAAAGAGCACCTGGCCTCTCGTGGAAGAACAGATCTTATATCTTCGAGAATGGCAAACCGACTTCCGCTGTTTTATCACCGATGAAGGCTTGCAGGGATTTTTAGCTCGCTTTGGCGGTGTCCCCACAAATGTAGGTTCAGGCGGTGGGCTCCAACCTCTTGCTGTGCTGAAGGATGATATGACTCCCAGAGTAGCCGTTAACAAAATCAATCAAGCCCTGTTGAAACTGGGCTATCCGGCTTTTGTGCAGATCCAGAATGAGGTTAACCAGAAGGCCATTGAGATGGGATTTACGTATCTTTTGGGTCCTATTATGATTTTGCTTAGGCCTAGAATATTGACGATTGATCACATACAGGAAATGAAGCACTATGCCCATAACCTCTGGCAGGATGCCATCAAACTGGAGGAATTATGGCGAAAGGGGCAACTGGACGATGTCGTTGAGATTGAGGAAGAGGAAAAAGAATTGGCCCTAAGTCAACCCTGGAGGGGCAGCCCGGCTCTAATGGTAAGCGACGGGCTTTTCAGCTTTGGAGCAGACCTGATAAATGAACAATAGTTGACGGAACATATCTATGGTACGAATCTGCGGCAGTCATAGCTTCAGTCGGGCTGTTAATTTTGGGGTCGAAACGAATTCTGCGGAGACATCATGGGCATAACGGTTAACCCTGATTGGTGGAAAAGCTTATTCGACGAGGTGTATCTTCTCACCGACGCACGTTCGGTTTGCGACGAAGCGCTCACCCGTCGTGAAGTAGATATCATTTGCAAACTGCTTCCGATGCATTTAAATCATAGGATTTTAGATTTATGCTGCGGGCATGGACGCCATAGTTTTGAACTCTGTAGACGAGGCTTTAAAACTTGCACCCTGCTAGACTATTCATCAACCATGATTGATTTTGCAAGAAAAAAGGCCATCGAATGCGGTTACAGTGTAGATTTCATTCAAGGTGACGCGCGCGAGACTGATCTACCATCTGAAACCTTCGATCACGTTCTCATCATGGGAAATTCTTTAGGTTATATCCAAGAACAAGATGCAGACACTAAAATTCTAGCAGAGGCATTTCGTCTCTTGCGCCCAGAGGGATGGCTGCTGGTAGACGTCACCAATGGGTTAGCAGTCAAAAACTCTTTTAACCCGAATGCCTGGCACGAAATTGGTGAGGATACGGTGGTATGCCGGCACAGAGAACTTCGAGGAGATTTCTTATGTGCCCGTGAAATGGTTTTGAGTCGCCAAAAGGGACTAATCCGCGATCAAACCTATGCTATACGCCTATACGATTCTCAGACCCTTACAGATCTTTTTAATCACGTCGGATTCAATCAGGTAAAGGTCCACACAAATTTCTCGCCGCATCAATCAGACGGTGATTACGGATTTATGAATAAACGCATGATCGCCACCGGCCAAAAGCAGCAAAATAGGGAGGATAACATGAATTCAATCAGGCGAATCACGTATTAATGCGCATAAACGATTTGACTGCCCCGAAGGCGGTGGCAATGGCAACGCCGGCCCCGCACTTCATGCGTTTCCAGTCATTGTGGGCCAGAAGGGAGCCGGCCGCAAAAAGAGTTCTAAAAGCCGGCTGACGGGAACTATTCAAGGGGCGAAATGAATCGTCGATTTCCAGCCCGGCCCGGTTTACAAGATGCCCGCGGGGGTCTAAGAATTCTCGGCTATGCCAGTCGGTTCGGCTGGGAGGCTGGTAAACCGGCAGATCGAAAATTGTCTCTTTGATACGTTTTCTATCCGCGTGCAATCCCCCTCCGATAAATCGGCCGCTTGCCAGAATGATTCCCCTGGACTGCACGGTTTGCTCGGTGGTGGTTCGACCTATGCCGACTTCAAAATAATCGTTCGCCTGATGTCGGACATTCAGTACCCGCGTTTGAGAAAGGTAATGAGCCTCTTTGGCACGCAGTCCTCTTTCAAAGGCTTCTTTCAGGCGCAAACCGGATACAGACGGAGGTATGGTGGGAATTTCGAAAAGCGGCACACCGATCATCTTCTGCAGATCAGATACGACTTCCTCGGTGCGGTAGAGGCCTAAAATGGCCGGCAGTCCGACCAATTGTGCGTCTTTGATATGCGGGCGCAACGTCCGGGCCAATTTTTCCCGGTTTTGTGATAAAATCAAACCACTGGCCATATGCTCCGTATAGACCTCGTTGAGGTGGTCGGTATCCGGAAAAGAGACACGGGCGGTCCGCAACGCCGGCCATTCACTCTGCAACGCTGCTGCAATCTGACGTGCGCTGAATCCCTTCAGGCCTCGGATGTCGATCAGCAGGCAGGAGGGCTTTTTCTCCAGTGCCTCTACGCCATTCCACATGCTGTGAGGAACACAGTAGGTGGGTTTGAGGGTTCCCAGGGAGGTTAGGACGCCGCTGTTTTGATTCACCCTTCGATTATAGGGAAGGCCGGCTTCTTTTAAAAAAGTCAGGATCTCCTCGAAGGCGGTCCGGATGTCTTCTGTAGACAGCCGGGCATACGGGTGTTTTGGATCATCCCGCACCAGGGCATCGACTCCCGCCCAGGGATCGGCCCAGACGTGTTTTTCACGTGCCGGATAGACGCCCATTAGATCCAAAAAGCCGGTGGCAAAATTAATTTCACCGGTCTGGCCCACCTCGACGCAGGACAGGCCTCGGTTGGCTGCAAACAACGTTGCGGCCAGCCCGGCCAATCCGGCCCCGATGATGCAAACATCATACTTTTTGATCTCAGAATTCGTCATAAACACGTTGGATACGTTTAGTTGTTAATTCAAAAGAAATCAATTTAACAGCGAGCCGCAGAATATCGAGTAACGAATATTCCGCCGCGGCAGAAACCCTGAACATTTGAACCTCTGAACCTAGACCCTTGTAACCTCTGAACCATCCTTCTAAAGTTCCAATCCAAAAAAGCCGCAGTACAGGGCTTCCAAAAGCTCTGCCTGAACAAGTTGTTTATTCCAGAGCGTGGGGTGCTGTCCTTTCCAACGCTGGCTGAGAAAATCTCTGAGATTGGTTAAACTCTGCTCCGAGTCTAATTCGCCTTGATCAAACATATACGACGTAACCCGCACCCCGCAAAAAGTGCCCTGGCAGGCGCCTTTGCCGATTCTGCTGCGCAGGGCAATGGCTTTGAGGTCCGGCTGGCCGCTTTGATCACGAATAGAATCGATAATAGCGTCCACGGCGCTTTTGGGGACCATTTCACATTCACAGAGCAATATATCTTCCGGTTCATGATGTTTCAGCCACAGTTTGGGGGCTAGCCCCGGTTGGGTCCATTTGGCAGGCTGGGTCACTGCCAGGGGTTGGGTACGCGTTACGCAGGGGTGGGAAATTCCCAACCGGCGACAGACCAAATCAGCTGTTTTTTCCGCCATTAAACGATAGGTGGTCAGCTTACCCCCGGAAATCGTTGTAAAATTATCAAGACCGTCTTCGCGGTGATCGATCAGTGCAAAACTTCGACTGATACTGCGATCGTCGGCTGCAGATCGCGAACCGACCAGGGGCCTTACGCCGGCGTAAGCCCGAATATATCGCATCGTTTGCAAAGCAGGAATCATCTTAACGGCTTCATCCACCATGGTATCGACCTCTTCGACCGTGGGGTAAACTTGATCCAGGTTGTCTATTCGGATAGACGTCGTCCCGAGGATAGATACCGTGCCGCCAGGGACCAGAATGTCGGCACTGGCGGACGGGCGCAATCGGTTAACAACCCGCTCGGTGATCCGGTTGTGGGTGACGATAAGACTCCCCTTGGAGTAAATGATATCGATGGTTGCTCCCGCCAAGTCGGCAACAACACCGGCCCAGGCGCCCGTGGCATTAATCACCTGCTCTGCTTCGATGATGAATTCTTCACCGGTGATGATGTTCTGCAAACGCGCGGCCCGGATTTTATGGTTGCTTTTTTCAAAGCCGACCACCTTGGTAAAGCGCAGCAAAGTACTGCCCAGCTCCTGGGCTTGGGCCATATTTTCCATGGAAAGTTTAAACGGATCAATAGATGCATCCGCCACCATGTAAGCCGCAATTAATTTGTCGGAAAGCGCCGGCTCAAGTTCCCGGGCTTCTTTGAGGTCCAGTTCCCGCACCGGGATCTGGCATTGGGAGCACAGATGGGGGAAATCGGCCACGTACTTTTCGTCATCCCCCTCAACTGCAACAAATAAACCACCGGTGTCTTCAATACAGTGCGGGGCCAGTTTTTTTAGAAGCTCGCCTTCTTCACGACATTCCCTTGCACTGCCTTGATCGGCAAAGACATAGCGGCCGCCGCTATGCAAAAGTCCATGGTTGGCACCGGATGCGCCCGCGTTAATGTCTCGTCTTTCAACTAAAATGCATTCAACCCCGCGCAGCGCTAAATCCCGGGCAATTCCGGTACCGGTGGCCCCACCGCCGATAACGAGTACCTGAGTTTTCAAAAGCAGCCTCCCTGATTGTCAAATTTAATGTTGAATGATTTAGATCCAGGGCCTATTTGATTAAATATTTTCGCTTGCGAAAAAAAAAATCTAGTGATACAGGTCTAAAATGAATTAAATCCCGTTTCTTAGCCTTTACCCGACAAATTAAGTATCAAAATACAAAAAAAATGTCACGTTTTTTTCACAAAACAACAATATCAAATTTATTTTTCATATTTGAAAATGATAACGATCCGATTTTTTTATGGGAAGCCGAATGAATATCGATGGCGAAAAATTGGAAAATCAATGCGCAGAGCCGCCTCGCCGTGACACGTTAAGCCGACCTGCGGAGAAAACCAAGAGACGATCCGTACGCCAACGTCATGAAAAAATTCAGCATTTGGTTCAAGCTAAAGGTTTTGTAACAATTGACTACTTGGCGCGGGAATTTGGCGTGACACCCCAAACCATTCGAAGAGATATTAGTGTATTGAGTGCAGGGGGCCGGATTCATCGATATCACGGCGGAGCGGGAACAGCTTCAAGCATAGAGAATGTGGCCTACACTGAACGCAAGGTTTTATGTTTAAAAGAAAAACAGCAAATCGCCCAAATGGTGGCCGAAAATATTCCGGATAATGTTTCCTTATTTATAAACATCGGTACAACGACAGAGGAGATAGCGAAAGCGCTCATCAGCCACCAGGGTCTCAGAGTCATTACCAACAATCTGAACGTCGCTTCCATTTTAAGCGGTAACAATAATTTCGAAGTTATTGTCGCGGGCGGACTGGTCAGGCATCGTGACTGCGGAATTATCGGTCCGCTCACCATTGATTTTATCCAGCAGTTTCGTGTGGATTACGGCATTATCGGAATCAGTGGAATCGACGCCGATGGAACCCTCCTTGATTTCGATTACCGCGAAGTACGAGCCTCCAGGGCGATTATCGATAACTCTCGCAGAGTGTTTCTGGCAACCGACCATACGAAATTTGGACGGAATGCGATGGTTAGGCTGGGAGGAATAGGCGAAATAGACGGATTGTTTACAGACCGGCTGCCGCCTCCTGCGTTGCTAGACGTAATAAATGCGTCAGATGTCCAGCTATTTGTGCCCGAAAAGGAAGATGATTTTTAAAAAATGTAATTTTTTTCCCTTGCGAAAATTATTGCCGATTGATATAGGGCGAAACAACATTCGAATCGATATTACCCTATCATTACCGCGTATTTAGAAGCCGGATTACTGAATCGGAAACGATCAATTTTTAGAGGTGCAGACATATCATGGGCCTATCCCTGCAGAATATCGATAAGATTGTTGGCCGAGAAAACTATCTCAAAGATATCAGCCTTGAGTTTGAACCAGGCTCCCGCAATGTCCTGTTAGGCCGCACCCTGGCGGGCAAAACCTCCCTGCTGCGGATCATGGCCGGCATCGATCGGCCCTCCCATGGTAAGATTCTGATTGACGGCAAAGACATCACCGGGCTATGGGTACGCAAACGCAGTGTGGCCATGGTTTATCAGCAATTCATCAATTACCCGTCTCTCACCGTTTACAAAAACATCGCCTCCCCGCTCAAAGTCAGCGGCGTGCCCAAAGCTGAAATCGACCGGCGCGTCCGAGAGACTGCCAAAATGCTGCACATTGATGATTTGCTCGATCGTCTGCCGGCAGAGCTCAGCGGCGGGCAGCAGCAGCGAATCTCTATAGCACGGGCTCTCGTAAAAGACGCGCAGCTTCTCCTGTTGGATGAACCCCTGGTCAATTTGGATTATAAACTGCGTGAAGAGTTGCGCATTGAGCTTCAGGAGATTTTCGAACGGCGCGAGGCCATCGTCGTTTACACCACCACCGAGCCGGCCGAGGCGTTGATGTTGGGCGGCAATGTCGTGGTCATTGATGAGGGGCGCGTTCTGCAAACCGGCGCCACGCCCGATGTCTATCACAATCCCTCGAACACCAAAGTGGCGGAAGTGTTCAGTGACCCCCCCATTAACTACCTACCTTGCACTGTCTATGAAAATATGGCACGGCTGGGTGAAGATATCGAATTTCTGTTGACCAACCATCTGCAATCTTTGCCTGCCGCTCAATACACTTTTGGTGTCCGCTCCAATCACCTGTCGCTCAGCCGAACTAGCACCGAGGACACCGAAATCCGTACAAAAGTCGAATTAGCGGAAATCAATGGGTCGGAAACCTTCATTCATGCCAACTTTGGCAATTCTCAGTTGGTGGTTCAGGAAAGCGGCGTGCATCCTCATCGGATGGGCACGGAAATATCGATTTATGTCCATCCGAGTTGTTTTTTTGTCTTTGATGAAGCGGGTGTTTTGGTTGCATCACCTGCCCAGAATGATAGTGAAAAGCGGCAAATATAGGAGACCGGCATGGCGCGAATCGAATTAAATCAGATCGCCCACAGCTATTTAAAGAAACCCAAAGTTGAATCCGATTATGCCCTCAAACGCATTCATAATGAATGGGATGACGGCGGTGCCTATGCCTTACTCGGACCTTCCGGGTGTGGCAAAACCACTCTGCTCAATGTTATTTCCGGTCTGTTAACACCCAGTCAGGGACGGGTGTTATATGACGGCAAGGATGTCACCGACTTGCCGCCGGAAAAGCGCAATATTGCCCAGGTATTTCAGTTTCCCGTACTTTACGACACCATGTCGGTATTCAATAACCTGGCTTTTCCGTTGCGCAATCGAGGGATTCAAGAAAGCGAAGTTAAAAAGCGGGTTTTGGAAGTCGCCGAAATTCTTGACCTGACGCCTTTTCTTGACAAGAGAGCCGCCGGACTGGCGGCCGATGCCAAGCAAAAAATATCATTGGGCAGGGGATTGGTCAGAAGTGATGTCGCGGCCATCTTGTTCGACGAGCCATTAACGGTAATCGATCCCCATCTGAAGTGGCACCTCAGGCGCCAACTCAAAGAAGTCCATGAACACCTAAAGTTGACCCTGATTTACGTTACCCATGATCAGGTGGAGGCACTGACATTTGCCGACCAGGTCATGGTCATGTACGAAGGAGAACTCGTTCAGATCGGAACGCCTCAGGAGCTTTTTGAAAATCCAAAGCACAAATTTGTCGGTTATTTTATTGGCAGCCCCGGGATGAATTTTTTATCATGCACTCTGGACGGCAACATCGCCCGGGTTGATGGAGCCAGCATTGAGTTGGACGATGAAACGGCGTTATTGGGAAGCAAAGCGCAAGGAAAACTTGAGATCGGCATTCGTCCCTTGCACCTTGAGGTGCACACACAGTCCGTTAAAAACAGCATACCGGCAAGGGTCACAGGGATGCAGGATCAGGGCAGTTTCAAGATTATCACCGTTGCATTGGACAGCAATATTTTGCGCGCAAAAATACAAGAGGGGCAAAACATACCGGAAAAGGAAGCTTGGCTTAAATTTCCTCGCCGGTGGACCAAACTATTTGCCGACGGACGCCTGGTGAGTAAGCAGGGTAATTGAATTAAAACCACAAAATGAAATAAAGATATAGTCTGATTTCCTGAACTTATACTGCAATTACAAAAGAAATAAAGAATTCGAAACAAAGTACTGCTTTTTAGCAACTGACAACGGACGATAAACAACTGACAACGAGCGAACGTGCTCGATTAGGGCAGGAGCAATTCTAATGGATAAGTGGGAAAGCAACAAAGCCTGGTTTCTGGTTATGCCGGCATTTATCATCGTCGCCTTCAGCGCTTTTATCCCACTGATGACCGTGGTCAACTATTCGATCCAAGATATCTTTGGACCGGGCCAGAGCGTTTTCGTCGGCACCGAATGGTTCAAAGAAATGTTGGGTAACTATCGCCTGCATGATGCCCTGTGGCGCCAATTCCTGTTTTCCGGGCTCGTCTTGCTGATCGAGATACCCCTTGGAATACTGATTGCGTTGGCCATGCCCAAACGCGGCTGGGGCGTCTCCGCCTGTCTGGTGATACTGGCCCTGCCTCTGGTCATTCCCTGGAATGTGATCGGAACCATCTGGATCATCTTTACGCGGCCGGATATTGGCCTGTTCGGCGTGGGGATTAATAGCCTGGACTTACTGGACGTCCCCTTTGACCATACGGCAAAGCCGCTCTATGCATGGATCACCCTGCTGGCTATGGAGGTTTGGCACTGGACCCCACTGGTGGCGCTGCTTGCCTATGCGGGACTGCGGGCGATCCCCGAGGCATACTTCCAGGCGGCCAGGATCGACGGCGCGTCTTCGTGGGCCACATTTTACTATATTCAACTGCCCAAAATGCGCGGTGTGCTCACCATTGCCGTGCTGCTGCGCTGGATGGACAGCTTCCTGATCTATGCAGAACCCTTTGCCTTAACCGGAGGCGGTCCCGGCAATACGACCACCTTTTTGTCCATTTATCTGGTAAAGCTTGCAACCATGCAATTTGACCTAGGCCCGGCTGCCGCATTTTCGCTTATCTACTTTGTTATCGTACTCCTTTTTAGTTTTGCATTCTATCAGGCACTGCTGAACGTTGGAAGAGGGGAAAAAGCATGAAGATCCAGAAAAGAACCATCGCGCTATGCATCTATTTCGGACTTCTTATACTTCCGATTTACTGGATGCTTAACATGTCGCTGAGAACCAACGCCGATATCCTCGCTAATTTCGCCCTTTATCCGGCCGATTTGACATTTGTAAACTATATCAATATATTTACTGATCCAAGCTGGTATATGGCTTACATCAACGCCCTTATCTATGTCTTTATGAATACGGCCATGTCATTGGCCTTTGCCCTGCCCGCGGCCTATGCCTTCTCACGCTACAAATTCCTGGGGGACGGGCAGATGTTTTTCTGGCTGCTGACCAATCGCATGGCCCCACCGGCGGTCTTTCTTCTGCCCTATCTGCAACTTTATTCAACCATCAAGCTGATGGATACCCATATTGCGGTGGCCCTGGCCCATTGCCTGTTCAACGTGCCCCTGGCAATTTGGATCCTGGAAGGCTTTATGTCCGGTGTTCCTAAAGAAATCGATGAAACCGCCTTTATTGACGGGTATAGTTTCCCGCGCTTTTTTGTGACCATTTTCATCCCACTGATTCGAGCCGGGGTGGGCGTAACGGCATTTTTCTGTTTTATGTTCAGCTGGGTTGAACTGCTTTTTGCCCGGACCCTGACGATTACCGAGGCCAAACCCATTACCGCCACCATGACGCGTACCATCAGCGCGACGGGCCTGGATTGGGGCCTGCTGGCCGCGGCCGGTGTGCTCACCATCGTCCCGGGAGCGCTGGTGATCTGGTTCGTACGTAACTACATGGCCAAGGGCTTTGCGCTGGGAAGAGTATAAATTGAAGATTGATTATTTAAGGTATTCTATCATTCAATTTCATGGATATCCGCGGGAAAATGCAATTAATTGATCGCTAATTTGAATAGTGAAGAGCTAATAAAAAGAACGAAAGTGTTTGCACATCGCTGTGTGAAATTAGCATCAGCACTGCCGGAAACTACATTGGGTAAGCATATACGAGGCCAGGTTATCAGGTGTTCGACGACCCGTTGCGGCCAATTATCGAGCAACTTGCCTTTCGCAATCAAAGGCTAGCTTTACAGCGAAACTAAGTATCGTTTTGGAAGAGGCTGATGAATCGGCTTTTTGGCTGGAGTTTATTATCGACGAAAATTTGTTAAAAGAAAACCTGGTCAAACCTCTGCTGAAAGAAGCAGAAGAGCTTACCGCAATTTTTGCATCTTCGAGAAAGACGGCGATCACAAATAATAAAAATGACAGAATTCCATAGATCTTCAATCTTCAATCATCAATATTCAATATTAAGTTGAGAGGTGTCATGAGTCTCGAATGGATGTATTGGACTAAACCGACGGCCATTTTTTTCATCAGCATTTTCCTGATGATCGGCGGTATGCTTGTCTGGGAACTGGTGTCGCCGACCATCGAACGTCGCGGTTTTCTGATGATCCCGACGACGCGGGGGACGAGGTTTTTTTTAGGGTTGTTAGGTAGTGCCTATATCCATCTTGCGTGGCTCGGATTTACGGATTTGCCGCTGTGGATTGCGTCAATTATTTCAGTTGGCTGGATGATTGTCGTTATGCGCTGGGGGTGATCAGGAATGAATATTTTCGATTGAAGGCGGATTAATTATGACAGGTCCTATATCGTTCGGCGTTAACGGCCTTCCCGCCGACAATATAGACCTTTTTAACCAAAAGACAACACATGAAGGCCGAAAACTAAAGGAGGAAAGCGTATGAGAAAAGTCATTTTCACGAAGCGGAACCGGATGATGCTCATAGGGATGGTTGCTGCGGCTGCATTTTTGGCCCTTTTTGCAATTCCTGCGAGTGCGAACATGGAGGCCGCCAAGAAGTGGGTCGATGAGGAATTTCAGCCCTCGACCTTGAGCAAAGAGGAACAGATGAAAGAAATGGAGTGGTTCATCAATGCTTCCAAACCCTTTAAAGGGATGAACATCAAGGTCGTCTCAGAGACCATCCCGACTCACGAGTATGAGGCCAAGGTGCTGGGCAAGGCATTTGAGGAGATCACCGGCATCAAGGTCTCTTTTGACCTGATCCAGGAGGGGGATGTCATTGAAAAGCTTCAATCACAGTGGGCCTCCGGCGAGAACCTCTATGATGCCTGGATTAACGATTCCGACCTCATCGGAACCCACGCCCGATACGGGTATGTGGTTCCCCTGTCCGATTTTATGGCTGGCGAGGGCAAGGATGTGACTTTGCCGACCCTGGATGTGGATGATTTTATGGGTAAATCCTTCACCACCGGCCCGGACGGCAAACTGTATCAGCTTCCGGACCAGCAGTTCGCCAACCTATACTGGTTTCGCTACGACTGGTTCAACCGTGAGGATTTCAAAAAGAAGTTTAAAGAAATCTATGGCTATGAGCTAGGCGTGCCGGTCAATTGGTCGGCATACGAGGATATTGCCCAGTTCTTCACAGAGCATGTCCGCGAGATCGACGGTAAAGCCATTTTCGGTCATAACGACTATGGCAAAAAGGCCCCGGATTTAGGCTGGCGCTTTACGGATGCCTGGCTGTCCATGGCCGGTGCCGGTGATAAGGGCATTCCCAATGGTAAACCGGTGGATGAATGGGGCATCCGCATGGAAGGTTGCCGACCGGTCGGCGCGAGTGTGGCGCGCGGAGGCGCTGCCAATAGCCCGGCAGCCAAGTATGCACTGCGCAAATACATGGAATGGCTCCGCAAGTATGCTCCCCCGGGCGCCCTGGGGATGGATTTCTACACCTACCTGCCGTTTCTGGCAGGCGGCAGTGTCGCCCAGCAGATCTTCTGGTACACCGCATTTGTGCCCAGCATGGTCGCACCGGGGCCCACGGTCAACGAGGATGGGACCCCCAAATGGCGCATGGCACCATCGCCCCACGGTCCTTACTGGGAAGAGGGGATGAAACTGGGTTACCAGGATTGCGGTTCCTGGACGTTTATGAAGAGTACGCCGCTTGAAAGGCGCAAGGCGGCCTGGCTCTTTGCGCAGTTCTGCGTCGCCAAGACCACATCCCTGAAAAAAGCTCACGTGGGTCTGACACCGATCCGCGACAGCGATATCCGACACAAGTCATTCACCGAGCGCGCGCCCAAGCTCGGCGGACTGGTGGAGTTTTACCGCAGCCCGGCGCGGGTCGCCTGGACACCCACCGGAGTCAACGTGCCTGATTACCCGAAGCTGGCCCAGCTGTGGTGGCAGAATATCGGCGAAGCGGTTTCCGGTGAGGTGACCGTGGATACGGCCATGGACAACCTCGCTGAGGAAATGGACAAAGTTATGGAGCGAATCGAACGCGCAGGTGTACAAAAAGAATGCGGGCCAAAGCTCAACCCCCAAAAGGATGAATCCTATTGGCTAAACCAGCCCGGTTCGCCCAAGGCTAAGGTCAACGAGAAACCGCAAGGTATCACGGTCAATTACGACCAGCTCATTCAAGCCTGGCGCGAAGGTCGCGTAAAATAAACCTAACGCGCAGCGGGCAGAATGCTGACCGATGTATAATACTGCGTAAGTAATTGCCCGACATACAATAATAGATGTTATATTCTGAGGGGTTAAAGCCAATGCTTTAGCCCCTCAACTTTATGAGACAACAATCGAAGGTTATAGTTGATAGAATACATGATCCAGACAAGCCGGTTGGAACAAAGCGTAAATCCCGATTTATTGGGGAACAAATAAAGCCAATTAATCACGTAGACTCGAAAGGACGAAAACACGAAAAGAAAACATAATAAATTTCGTGCTTTCTAATTTCCGTGTTTTCGTGGTAAAGATCTTTTTTCAGGTACATCCTATTCTCGCGAAAGGAGAGCAAACCATGGCCAAATATGTGGGGGCACTCGATCAGGGCACAACCAGCAACCGTTTTATTATATTTAATCACAACGGGCAGATCGTCGGCTGGGAACAAAAAGAACATAAACAGATATTCCCACAGCCGGGCTGGGTCGAGCACAATCCCATGGAAATCTGGCAAAACGCCCAGGACGTTATTACGGCAGCTCTATTCAAAACAGGAATCAGCGGCTCAGATCTGGCTGCTATCGGCATCACCAATCAGCGGGAAACCACGGTGCTTTGGGATAGAAACACCGGTCGGCCGTTTATGAACGCCATCGTCTGGCAGTGTACCCGTACGGATGAGATATGCAAAGAATTAAGCCGGGAGCAGGGACAAAATCGGTTTCGAGATATTACCGGCCTTCCCATCGCTACTTATTTTTCAGGACCCAAAATCAAATGGATTTTGGAGCAAGTTCCCGCGGCCCGGACTGCAGCGGACAAAGG
>WOR8_10002650_pt1 | contig 17601 bp, 25 predicted proteins | sample DeeMarSeWOR38_10_FD_19890 | JGI IMG/M metagenome (IMG submission 19890)
CTAACTACAAAAGTGGGCGTTTGGGTGTCAAACTCTGTGGCGACCCAAAGTATGCCTACGCATAACACTAGGAGAAAAACGGATGCACTAAGAAACTGCTATTGCCTAGACTGGCAAAACACCCTCTAGGCAATGTCGGTCATCTTAGACCGAGCTATCCGAATCTTACAAGAAAGGAGGTACAAATGATCGAATACTATGTTCAACACCTGTTTCAAGTAGCTATGTATCAATTGCAAGTTCTATTAGCTACGTATGGTTGGTTGGTCATCGGCGGAATATTTGCCCTAACTATGACCATCCCTATCCTCGCTATTCCACCTTGGAGAGATTAACATGACTACGAAAGTTCAAGTACCAAAGAAACATATCCTAATCAAGATGGCTCAAGAACCAAAGCGAGTCAAGAACAGTCAACGTAAACGCCGATACTTTGGAAGGGGAACTTGGTATTGTATGGAATGCGGGGCAAGCTGGAAGTCTGAGTTTGCACGAGCATTGAACATCGATCCAAGGTTAGGTTGTCCAGATTGCGGTGGTCGATTTGAATATATGGAGGATTGAACATGCTACACACTTGGAATATGTATGTTAACCTAGGTGATAGGCGCATACCTAAAAGAATTGACGATGGCAGTATCAATCTACCAGCCATCAATCCTGATGAACCAGCTTCGGATGCAGCTTACTTTCAGCAGGAGTATGATCCTCAAAGATTGTTTGAATTCTTACACAATGAATCTGATCTGTCATACTCCGGTTTATATCTTTCGATTGTAGGGTCTGAGTATCCAACACAAGCTGGCAAACGTTGGTTTTTCAGAGTGCCTAAAGGCAACCCTTCCGGGTCTGGTGTAGACTATGTACTTAGATGGGTCGAAAAGAAAGACTTAAGGTTTTGGGAGCCGAGTTTCCGTTTATATACTAACCTCTATCAAGGTAGGGGTATCATGGATTACTCAACCTATGTTTCTCGAAGCTTTGGGTATGCTTTCATTGTTGGTCAAACTTTCTACGACGATGAGGAAGATGTCAATCTTAGAGAGTTTATCAACTTTTACCCGAGTTTGCACCACTATCATCAGAATATCATGTTTAATGAAAGCGAACTTTGGCGACCCGTAAATCAAGACTACCCTTGGGAATCCTTTCGCTATGGTATGAATGATGAGAATCCAACTTTGACTCCAGAAGGTGTGAATACCTTTACTCAAGCATACTTGGATGGCATAGAACGAGTTGAAGATATGGGTGATCTATTTGATAACAACGAGTTAGACGACGAAGAAACGGAGGACTAAGATGGCGAAAGCTGTTTTAGCCGAAACTATTGGTTTTGAGCTGGAATGCGAGAACATAGATAAGCGACGCTTAAAACACCTACCTACTGGTTTCAAGCAAACTTCCGATGCCAGTGTAGAAAGAGATACCTTGATGATCAAAGGCATTCCGGTTAAGTTGCATACCGATAGTACGGCGTTGAAGTTTAGTTTCGGTGTTCTTGGTACTGAGATTATTTCGTCAATCTTAGATACCAATCGAAACTATCTAGGTACACTAAAAGAACTTTGCAGTACCTTAGTTGAGCTTGGAGAGTCTGAACAATCCAAAAGAGCGGGCATACATATCCATGTATCCTTTATCAACAATCTTAGGATACTAAAGTCCACTCTGGAACTTGGTGCTCATCTTGAGGATGTGTTCTTTCTACTTGGAGGTATGGGTTATGAGTTTCGGGGTATTGAAAATGACTCAACCTATTGCCGACCCATAACTAGGTACGGGCCTCCGGTTGTGGAAGATGACGACGGAAGATTGTTTCCATGCTTTGACTTGCAAGATGTCCTATCAGCTACAACAATGGGACAATTCAAGGTACGTTTGGGCGACCTAGGTAGGCTTCATGGAAATAGGTATATCCCAATTAGGTATGTCTGGCTTAACCTATACAATATTATAGGTTCAATGTGTACTTTGGAGTTTAGGATTTGGAACAAAACTCTCGATCCTATGGCTATGTACATGGCTATTGAAGTTTGTAAAGCCTTTGCTCAATATGCAATTAGCCTTGCCTATGCCAAAAGAGAACCTTTGCCTGTCCATAGTATTTACGACAGACGTAGCAAAGCCGAGATTGTTGAAACATTCCTTGACTTCGCCAGTAAAGCTAACATATCCGATCATGTGATAGCAATAGCTCTATCTTTGATGGAGAAAAGTCCAATATCCGGGTTAGCATTACCAAAGGAATATACCTATACTCACCTACGCTTTCATAGGCGTGGAAGAAAAGACCCTAGACATTGGGTTGACGTAGCATACCGACCGAGTATTGAATTGGAACATGACGACGTAAGAACTCCTGAGTTTTTTGACATCCATAATTTGCGAGAGCTAGAAGGTGCTCAGATAGAACAGAACGTATCCCGTGAGCGACCTCGTTTGGGTGAGCAAAATAGGTTTGGTTCTGGTCGTATTCCAGTTTCGACATTTGACTATCGTCCGCCGAGTATGCGAGACCGAACCCTGAGTGTTGAAGATTGGGTACTTAACTATGAACGACTAGAATTGGAGGAGCTATAGAATGTGTGAACTTACGTTTGCAGACTTAGGAGAGCTGAACAAGCAGTACATACTTCACCAGACCATAATCAATGCACGAAACAATAACAACGATGGTGTTGGTATGATACAGGATGGTATGTATTGGAAATCCAAACATTCAGCTCAGGCATTGGTTGACTATGGTAGCTTCATAAAGAAAGAAGTCGATACTTCACCCGTAGCTTTTCATGTCAGATATGCAACAAATAAAAAGCTGAATGAAGATTGCAATAGCCATCCATTTCCTACTGACTATCTAATCGTAATGCACAACGGAAAGCTGCAACGAAAGGATGGTAAACCTATCCCGGCTGATAAGGTTGATAGTGAAGTATTTGCCGAATGCTTGAATGCAAAGATCGTAGAGTCACCGGACATTTCAATAGTTGATTTGCTGAACGATGTAATGAAAGATTGGTTTGGCAAATTTGCATTCATAATCTATGACTTGCGAGATTCCAACTATTACATTGTCCGGGGATGGACAGCCAACCTACATTGGTCTACCATAAATGGCAAACTGGTAGTAAATACAGTCAAAGCCGACCTCGAAAAAGCTATGCACGATTTTAGGATGTCCTATCAGCTACAAACGGGTAAGGATTTGAAACTTGGTGAAATCAAAGAACTGGAAACTGAAACCATTTACAAATTTGACCCAAAGAAAGGCGTACTAACTAAGATAGGCGAACTTGAGGAGAATAGAGCACCACTTCGTACTACGAGAACGCAAAATACGTATAGTGGGGTTCAGACCTTGGATGCGCTTACAAACTATGGCAACCAAAATCGTGATCCAATGTTCAAACAAATTCATAACTGGATGACCTATAACGGTGTAACTTTGCCTGACCTAAATGAGATATCGTTAGTGGTAATGGGTTGTAGCTTACTCGAACTAACCACGGAAGATATCGATGTATTCTATTCCAACGTACTTAGGGCTTTGGAAAAGAAGGTATTTGATGATACGTTTGAAGTTTGGAAAGCCATACGTAAAATCTATAGATGTGCTTGGGCTTATGAACAGGAAGGGTTTGTCTTTCCATGGATGCTCAATAGCCCAATGGCAATGACTCAGATATTGAAGTTAGCTGAAGCTGACAAAGAAGAAGAAGATAAGAAAAAAGAGGCTAAAAACAAAACACTATGATCCTAACTCACAGAACAAGCTTTCCATCGGCTAAGAATTTACGCCAAGCTTTGCTAGAGGAAACCGGAGTTCGGTACTTAGTTACCAAGTATCCGGATCGCATACGTAGGTTACACATACGTTATGGTGCTAGTGCTCCTGTCAATTGTTTGGATACGGAGTTTAACTCACCAGAGTTCATTAACCTAGTTAGCAATAAGGTTAGGTTCTCCAATGCGATAAAGGACAAGTTTAATACACCAGTGTTCATTCGCAATCGACCTCCGTCAGACTATGAATTTCCTATCGTCATCAGGCAATATATCTCTAGCTTTGGTGGCAAGGGAATTATCATGTGTCCAGATAGGGAAACCTTTGATCAAAACTGGAACGGCGAATACTGGACTCGCTTTGTAAGAACAACCCAAGAGTTTCGTGTACATTCTTTGGGTGGCGAGATTGGGCGACTCTTTAGGAAAGTCAGAATTAGGATTAATGGAGTTCGACCACCAGAGGATGAATTTCCAGTTAGAACCTGTAGATCGGGTGACTATCGATTCTCCCTATGGAATGACACCGAACGTTTACCCGAACTTAACGACGTAGTTAGGCGACTCTATAATGAAATTGGAGGTAAGTGCTATGCCTTAGACGTTGGACAAATGGAAGATGGGGATTGGTTTATCTATGAAGCTAACTCAGCTCCGGGGATAAACTTGAATACGGCAAAGGTGTATGTCAACTATCTAATCCAAGAAGGAGTTGTCTAAATCGAAAACCACAAAAGAGGACTAAGCTATGTCCATTGAATACCTTAACAAATACATCGTTGGTCAAAATAGAATCAAACCTGAAATAGATTCATACTTGGAGGCTATGAAGTCAGGTGAACCTATTAACCTAATGATTCGTGGACAATCTGGTTATGGTAAAACACACTTAGCTAAGGTAATAGCAAAAACCGTAAATCATGCTGGAAACCGTGCTTACTATCTTGGTGAAGAATGTTTGAATTTCCTAGAGGATTGTCATACTCACATCTTGGATGAAGTACACGAAATTAGGAATCCAGAGTTTCTCTATCCATACTTAGACATGGGAAGGTATAACTTCCTAATCTTGACGAATGAGTTTGGAAATCTAAAAGAGCCTCTGATGAATAGGTGTATCGTAGTTGACCTTGAACCTTACACCGATGAAGAATTGGCGATACTAATTAGTAGGGTACTTAGGGATCACCATGTTGAACCTGATATGTTGCAAACCTATGAAATGGCTACGTATGCTCGTGGTAATCCTAGGGTAGCAAAAGTGCTTGCTAAAAGATTGAGTTTATTCTTCAAACTGAATGGTGTACCAAAGGATGTTGATGAGCTACGCCAGATACTCGAAGAACAGTTTCATATTAGTGAAGGTGGCTTTACGAACTTTGATAAGCAATACCTAACTTTCCTTGAAACGAATGGTAAAGCTGGTTTAGCGACAATTAGTAGGGTTCTTATGATCCCGAAGGGTACTTTAGAACGGGAAGTTGAACCGTTCTTACTTAGAAAAGGCTTAATTAGAATAACTAGCCGTGGTCGAGAGTTAGTAAATCCAATCAATCATGCGAACCCTGTGGCGACGGCTAAGTATGCAACTACTAAACTAGGAGAATTGAAAAATGACAATCGAGTTTGAGTTCGTAGAAGATTTCCGAAAGTACCGTGAATATGTTTCGTATATAGCAAAGGTTGAAGATGCCAAAGATCGAATGCCTTTCTTGTTCTATCAAAATAACGGTTCTGATGTTTATGTTATTGAACGTAAAGGCAATGTTCTAACGATAACTTTGACCCAAAATACAAAATATCTGATAAGTAATTTCCAAAAGTTTGCTCAACCTGACTCTTTCGAGTCAATGGATGAGGGTGTAGCTTTCCTTTACGATCTTCAAAGTCATGATTTGATTTACGACTTTGACAGCCGAAAACAAACCGCTACTTGGAACTGGTCAACTTATCCCGGCACATTTTGGACAGGCGAAGAAAACAAATACGATCATGGTATTGCCATAGATGCTAATGGCAAAGTATGTCGGTTCTATCTGTCTAATGAGAAGTTCGTCACCATGTTGATAGCAATTGCTGATTTGAACAATCTAATTCCTAACGTATGGGGAGACGATCAAACATCGCTGAACCTAGAATTGGCAGGTACGGAATTGGTACTATCAATTTTGGCAGATCAAATGGGGAAAGACGAACCTAGGCATAACGATGTAAAGAGTGCCATAGCTTGTGATATGATCGATCCCCGCTTTGATCCAAAGGGAAAACGTGATGTCCAAGATTTGATGTCATTGTTTGACTTGGGTGCTTTTGAAGATGAATATGATTGGGATGCACAATGGGGAGCTAGGTTAGCTACATCTATCGAATTGGATAACCTTCGGGATCAGATGCTTAGAGATACAAAAGAGGTTTACGTTCCTTCGCTGGAAAGCTATACCGACATTTCTTCCAATCAGCTATGTATCACCGAGATAATGGATTTAGATGAAACTCCGAAGGTAGATAGACCAACCTATGTTCATCAAGACGTACCTATCAATGGCGTACATTACATGATCATAAATCCAAATCAAAGATTCTGCGTTTGGCATGACGACCTAATTATCAAGCGTGAAGATTTCCGCGAAGCTTTGAGCAACATTCCATTCGACCAGTTTGAGTTCTATTCTGATTACGATAGTATGGATGATGGAACTTCGGCTGACGTATATCAAGGAGACTAAGAATGTACCATAAAGATTGTGAAGGCAGAGTTTTTGTTGACGTATCAGCATCCTATAGAATGCTTGCCGATGTTTCAGCGTCTAAGGATGGTTCACAATTAAACACAGTGGAAATTCATGTTTATAATATCAAGGAGGTTTGTGAACAAGCTATCTACTGGTGTCTAACATGTGATCGAGAAATTGACACTGACGAACTTGGCTTTACCTGTCGTAGCTGTGGCGTACCTGTTCAAATGGAGGACGGTAGGCTACCTTCGGAAAGTGGAGGTATCTACTGTCTACCATGCTATGAAGATAGGTGCACCGATGAAGATTGCCATAGTTTGTCCGATGTCTTTACATACGAATCCGTGATCGTACTTACTTAGGAGAGCAAACATGCAAATCACAATTAAAAATTCAAAGTTGAAAGAAACAATATCAGACGGAACTTTGACCTTTGGAGCTGACCCGGAAGTTGGGGCTTACTATGAAAAGGATGATACTATGTATGTCCAACCTGCTCCGTATTTTAGGCGAGAGCTGGGTTTGGATGTCCAAAAGCCGAACTCCAAACATCCAATTATTTACGATAAGTACGGGCTTAGGATTATCGAAGATGGCGTAGCATTCGAGTTCACCGTACCCGGACACCGAAGTACCAAAAAGCTATTTCAGGATATTCAAAACTGCCGGGAATCTTTGCATGACATACTTAGTAAAATGGATCATGGCTTCACTATAAGACCTACGTTGAACTATGAAATCGAAAGATTCCTAACGGCGGATAGTGCTTATAAGATGGCATTGATGTTTGGTTGCGATCCTGACAACGATGCAATCTTGCCAGACTATATTTGTAATGTCATAGATGCTTTGCAACATCCATATCGATACTTTGGTGGTCACTTTCATATTGGATGTAATAACGCAATAGGTAAGAGGCTAATTCAGACTCACTATGTACCGTTCATAAAATTGCTGGCGATCTTTGTTGGTAATACCGTGATATCCAAAACAAGTTATCCAAAATTGGAACAGCAAAGATCAAAAATGTATGGTCAGCCGGGAAGATACAGGTTGCAACCTTGGGGTATCGAATATCGAACTCCAAGTAACAACTGGATCAATAGCGAGTATACTTTGCTTCGAATGGCTCAAGCAGCTAAAATGGCGTTTACGCTGTTACAAAATCCTAAGTATGGTAAGCAAGTTATCGAAGTACACTTAGAACCTGCTATCGACGCTATTGTACGTGCTGACCAAGAAAAGGCTAAACAAAATTTGGAGAATCTAGGGTGCGAATATGACTTTTGATGTGACACTTTACCTAAGCAAAGAAGAAAAAGAAATTGGCTATCCCATAGAAGATAAGGGAAAGTACAAACAGCTATCTGTATACAGCGGTGATGACTTTTTGTATGGTTTGACAAACTATGATAACGCCAAGTTTTCAGATGATCATGAATGCCGTGAGGTAGCTGTTCGTAAAACACTAACCTATGCACAATATCGAAATTCGTTTGGAAGTATCTTCATTTCTTCGTTTCTTGAATTTACATCCAGCAATGTAATACCTGAAACTTTCAAACCATTACTCAAAGAAACTTTGCTGAATAAGTATGGTCTAACTATCGACCCAATGCATACAAATGACCATACTTCAATGTTCATGGATTTGGAAGGTATTTCAACTTTCAACTTAGGTGCTTATGTAGGTGAACCCAAAATCCACTGGCTATCTCTCCTAACTTACTTTGTAAAGTATGGTGAGTTCTTGGAAGATTTGGTTGGATGGGGTAAAGGTGAAGTTGGCTTAGACGAAACTATCCCGGCTATCTTAGACTCTTGGAGCGGTGAAGTCGGGTTTCATACCGCACTTGGGTTATGGTTGTTTGCTATGAAACCTAATGAGATAGTCCATGTCGACTCAACTTGGTGTAACGGAATTCACCAGCTATTAGCACAAAGGCTAACTATCGATAATCCACATTGGGTATTTGAGTTTATCGATTACTATAGCCTAGGCATAGATCGAGTATCTAAGAAGTTCATCGATATCCATAAGCCAAGAATCAATGAAAGAGGTTTTAATCTACCTTGGTGGTATGAACGTGGTTCGATTGGATATGGGTCATTCTCTGATAGTCCAGAATGGGCAAGCTATATGGGCTTTGACGAAGATGAGGATAACGACTATGAGGAGGGTTACTATGATGAGGATTACTATGACTTTGAAGAGGAGTGGTGAAACATGATTATACATAAATCACCGAATATAGTTTGTGCTACCTCAATATTGTCAGAATCGTTTGTTTCAGCTTTTACATCTTTCATATATCCAATAGCTACCTGTGAAAGTAATAGCTATAAATTGAAGTATGATTGGGATATATTAGAAGCTGCAAAGTTAGTGATATTTACCGGAGGAGCTGACATAAATCCGGCAATCTATGGTCAAGAAAATACGATGTCTGAGTTCAATCCATTAAGAGATACAGCTGAGATTGAAGTCCTAAGGCGTGCTTTGTACTTAGGTAAGAAAATCTTAGGCGTATGTCGTGGACATCAACTTATCAACGCATGGTTAGGCGGGGAACTAGTACAGGATATTCCGACCTACCTAAATACGGTTCACGAAGCCGACCATCCATTAGAGGTTCTGGAAGCTAGCGGGGTAATTCCAAACCTATACAATGAAGTCAATAGTATCCACCATCAAGGCGTGGTCAAAGTTGGTGAAGGACTTAAGCCTACTACCTATTGGCGTGGAGTTTTCGAATCAACCGAAAACGATAATATTTTGACAGTCCAATTTCATCCTGAATGGATGTACGAGCAGGATAACATAGCTAAATTGACACTATGGGACTACTTGGATGCTTGGGCTAAGCTAGGTTTGGAGGCAAGCGCATGACAACAAAGTATGGTGTACAGATTTTCAAGATCAAAGATTGGGGTAGGTTTGATAACTACTCATACTATGATCGTGAATATAGCTCTACATACTTTTGTAGGGAATTTGGTCAAAATGAGTTAGAAGATCAACTTGGAGAAAGCTATCTACGATGGATGCCAACGGTTATTAGATTGATTGGCTATAATATGCGTGACCGTACTTGGGAAGAACAAAAAGGTATGGCTAAATTTGCTAAGATAATGTTCCCTGAAAGAAACACGTTTGCTGATGCAACGTCAATCTGGATAGAGTCAACTCCTAGTCCTGACTTTAGCTTCTATTGGTATCCGAGAAAAGAAATGTTTTCTCTAACTTGGTTTTTCCTAAAGTACATGGCAATTCCAATGCAAGCTAACGTCACTAGGGAAAACCTGCCACGGCGTTTCATTACTAGGAAACACCAATGCTTTAGCTATGCACCTGACCAACAGCTAGGTACGGCTTTCTATGTTTGGGCTTACTTAGAACAAAAGCAAAAGCTATATGAATTCCAAGCTCAGGTAAGTTCAGGGAATGGGCCGGGTACAGCAATGAGAGCTTTAGCAAACGAAGATGAGCAAAGTATCAACGGTCAGTCTGATGCATCATACTTCTACTCTAAGATATTGGGTGACTGGCTTTATGAATTCCCGAATGAGATTAGAACTATGATGGACTACCATTGCCCTCGCTATGCACGATTTGAATACATGCCTCTATTGTTTCAAGACATTTATAAGCGTCTATACAATGGGGATGGGTACTTTGATGGCATAGAGTACGGTGATGATGAATGGTAAACTAACATAAATTGGCACATATCTGATTCAAAATTTCAAGGAGCTAAAAATGTCGTGGTACAATGATTGTGTAAGTTTCAGTGAGTTGATAGGCAAGACGTTAATCAAAATCGATGTTTCAGACTACCAGATTGATTTTGAATGTAGCGATGGAAGTAAGTACTATATGACACATTTTCAAGATTGCTGTGAAAGTGTGTATATAGAAAGTATCGATGGTGACATTCAACGGTTACTTGGACAACCTATCCTAGTAGCTGAAGAAAGCTCAAACAGTGATGACCCTCCATCCGATGATTATTGGATAGATAGCTTTACTTGGACTTTCTATAAGCTTCGTACTAACTTAGATAGTGTAACTATTAGATGGCTAGGTCAGTCCAATGGATACTATTCGGAGGGAGTTGATTTTTGTAAGAGAGAAGGAGCATAAAATGATTTTACAATGTACGTGTATCCATCCTTACCAAGATAAGTTATATGGTAAAGGTAAGCGTGTTCACAATCAGATGCAAAGATCGGGCGGTGGAACTATCAAATACCGTTGTACGGTTTGCAAAACTGAACGTGAATCTGGTTCAGCAAACATAGCCCTCCCTAAAAAGGAGGGCTAACATGATTGAAAAAGATGAGAACAATCCTAATGCTGTATGGATAGACAGAGCTGAGAAGGGTCTGGAACAAGCATATCAAAGATATCTAACCGATATCAATCAACTAGCTATAGAAGCTAGGGATGCTGTTCTAGTTCCATGGCTCAAAGCTAATGGATACGAATTTACCACAGGCAATGGTACATGGTCTATCACTGACCCCTCTAAGATCAAGTATCTAAAAGATGGCACTAGGGATTGGCGTAGCTATAGCCATGACCTAACTGACATTCTAGAAGATATTGGAGCTAAAGATATAGATGACCTTTTGCGTTTGGAAGTTGCAGGGTCATGGGGTAATGGCGAACTTGGACTCTGGATGCAAGACTATTGCAAAGAAAAGACTAGGAATGGTGGAGGCGAACTATGAATATGCCGTTAGATGATCCTAAAGTCAAGGTAGACTTTAGGTTGAACATGGCTGTAAGCGGGCTAAGAATGGAAATCCAAGATGCGATGTCAGGCTTACACAAGTCTGAGATAGATGCTATGGATAGAGAAACCTTAGCTTGTTGTATAGCCCTTGGACAAGCTATAGATGACCTTGGAGCTGTGACCGACAAACATCTAGCCAAATGGCTGGACTAGCTAACCTTGGGGCTAAAATGAAGATAATCATACTATATGAACCCGAACTTGGTGAAACCGAACAATCAGCCGATGATATGGAATGGTTTATAGAACTATCGATTAAGGATTATGACGGTTCAGAACCGGAAATAACCTATCCTGAAATAGAAAAAGCTGATATAGACTATTTTGAAAAGGAAAAGGAACAATGCAGATAATAATAGTATATGACAAAGAAAAGAATGAAACATTAGACCAAGCAAACTCCTTTTTAGAATTCGTTGAAGTAAACTTATGTCTCGATGCTTGGGAATATGGTATTGATAACGTAAACTTTGAAACTGATGTTATTGATGCTGATGCATTTGATCTAATTTGTCCTGAGTACTACAACTAACCTAAGTAGCACAATTGAATATTGCCCTGTAAGATTAGACCTCCCTTAGTTGGGAGGTCTATTTTTTTTGTCTATTTTCAAAGCTAAGTTTGTCAACCTAAGTTTCGCCCTGCCTTTTGTGCATCGCCCTGCAAACCCTGTGGGGAAAGCTACAAAAGCTGGCGCATACTTTGTCAAAAATTTTACAGATTGCCGTAAACTCTGCCGATTACGAAATCAAACTCGAACACATCAATGACCATGCTAACCATGTCCGCTGTAAGTACCTGATCTACAGCGTCCGGTTTGTAGTTCTCGTATACTTCGATTTGCCAATCTGCCCTACCATTACCAGCAACCAATAATAGACCTTGTGAATATTCTTCATCTTTATTAGCTTCATCAACATATCCCTGAAACTGCATCATAGCTTCTTTGATATTGTTAGCTACAATAACTGCCTTTATCTCCTCGAACTCCTCAAACAAATAAATCTTTATAGTTTCCATTAATTTACTCCTGTATTTAAGATTTGAAATAGTTTGCTATTGGTACGATAGATTGTACCACCTTTGAGATTAGATACCCACATGGCTATTATAGCCTCATAGATATCCACTGGCGTACTTTCTTCTGGTAAGTTGATAGTCTTTGAGATAGCATTATCAACCGACGATTGCCAGTTTGCTTGCATTTTTATATGCCATTCCGGATGTATCTCTTGAGAAGTCCTAAAGCTGGGCTTTATCTTGTCGTAAATTTTTCCAGCACCTTCTAAAGTACCTTGTCTTTCGATACGTCTAGTTAATATCTCTATCTCGTCCTCGGAATAACCATACTCCATAAGTCTACGGAATAGTATTGGATTGACTTCTGTGACCACTTCCTTAGCTTCATTACCCACACCATCTGTAATGTTCCTCGTATAAGCTAGGGCAAAGAAAGGTTCTATACTGGAATTTACACCAGCAAGTAACGAAATTGAACCTGTTGGTGCAATGCTTGTCACAGCAACATTTCGTAAACCTAAGTGCCTTACATCAACTTCTTCGATCTGTTTCGCGGCATATTCTGGATTATTCAAGATACGCATGACAGTACGTAAATCAACCTTTTCGCTATCATACATATCAAATACACCACGTTCATCAGCCAATGCCATAGATTGTAGATAAGCAAAGTAGGTAATGAACCAACTCAGCCTCTTAGCCAAGTCCAAAGCTTCATCAGAATCATATGGTATATCTAACTCAGCCAACAAGTCAGCCCACCCCATAACTCCCAAACCAATACGCCTTAGACCTTTAGACCACTCATTTATATCTTGTATTGGTGTTTCGCTAATTTCCTGTACGCTATCTAAGAACGTTACAGCATTACGTACAATAAACTCTAAAAATTCCCAATTCACATCGTTAGTAGCTGCATTGTACATCTTGTGTAAATTGATTGAACCTAAACAGCATGGCTCATATCTCAGCAAAGGTACTTCACCGCAGTTTGCCGATACAATACCAGTAAAGAAGTCTTTGGTTGAGTCGGGGTCTGCTATTACATAGGCGTGGGTTTCATCCACCACACCATTGTAAACGTCGGATTTGCCCGCTGGTTTTACAGATACTACTTTGTGGTTCTTACTAAACCCGGCTCTGTGGCGTTCTGCATAGTGAATGCTATTATGCATCGCCGGGGTTAGGGCTTGCAAATTATCCCAATGGTTGTCATTTTCAATCATATTTAGGTGGTGGATAATATGCCCTTCCGGAATCCCACCAAAGAAATACTCATAAACCATTCTAGCTGTATACTGATGTTGTACTTTGCCCTCAGCATACCCATGCACTCTAACGTGACCATCCTTGTGTACTTCTCCCCTATAAGCACGGATAGATTGCCCAACCTTAAGGTCTTTAGCCTCTACCTTTTTACCTCGAATGGTAAATAAATTATGGTCAGGCGTACATCTAAGTTTTAGACCACTATCAAACTCTACTTCTAAAACGTCTACATTTTCTCTGGTCTTACGAATATCGTGCATGATTGCTACTTCTGGTAGTTTGGTTTCTTTATTCCATGTGTAAACTAGGACATCAAAACCTTCTTCTTCAAGTTCCTTGATAGGTTTAGCACCTTCTAAGACGGTCATGATAAGTGTATCACCAGTAACGCATGGATTAGTTACTTCCAAATTACCAAGATATTTCACCATATTATCTTCATTTGCTCTATCCAAAAATAATACACCGGGATCACCACTAGCCCAAGATTGCTCAGCTATAGAAAACAATAATTCCCTAGCGTTGACTGTTTTGGTTACGCTACCGTCTACTCTAGAAATCAAATTCCAATCTTCATCGTTTACTACGGCGTTCATAAAATCATCCGTAAGTGCGACCGAAATGTTGAAATGAGTAAGCTGGTCATCTACCAATGTCTTTTCTAAGATGTCAAAATAAGCCTTGCCGTCTGTGGCTTTTCTAGCCCTACGTAAATGGTCTTTGTACGTGTCCAAAAGTCTAGCGTTTCTTTGATTTGGTTCTGACTTGAAATGAATAAACTTTTCAATGTCTGGATGGTCAATGTTCAATACACCCATTTGAGCACCACGCCTAGACGCTTGCTGGATTACTTCACCAGTGTTATCAAACAAACTCATAAAGCTAAGTGGGCCGCTTGCCTCTCCACCTGTAGTTTTGATACGTGCGCCTTCTTCCCTTAGATTAGAAAAGTTGTATCCCAAACCACCACCCCAAGCAAAAATCTCAGCTGCGTTACCCAAAGTTTGATATATTGATTTACGACTATCATCAATAGGTAACACAAAACAATTATTAAGATTTTTAATATCCGTACCTGCGTTCGCTAATATCCTACCGCCGGGGATAAAAACTAACTCGTTTATCATGTTGTAAAAGGTATCGATCTTACGTTCCTCATCTTCCTGCACTTCTTTTACATTCTTACCTTTGTCTACTATATCTTTATCATGATAAGCGTAAGCAACGTTAATAGCAACCCTAAGACACGTTTGTTTCCAAGTTTCAACGTTCCCTTGCTCGTCTTTAAGGGCATACTTTCTTTCATGTATTAGTTTACCAATAGGATTTAGCTCTGCCATTATTCTTCTACATCCTTAGCTTCACCCGCTATTACTACATCTTCTGGTTCATAAACATTAGCAATCAATGTTTCACTACCATCTTCACCTTCCTCAACAAACAGATTAACACCCTTTCCATAAAATTGCTCAAAGTGTTCTGCTGGTAGAGTAAGATGATACTCTGTAATGCCTTGTTCAGTTACGATAGGTTCACCTACTAACAGCAAGATAGCTGCGATAGTATATATTTGCTGTGCCTCTCTATTCGTCTGTGGATACGCTGTCAATCTCGTCATCTTCTACCTCCGATTCATCAACTTCATTCATTGTAATAATAATAAAGTCAGGATCACTTTCTTTATCAATATTCAATCCATAAGGAAGTTCCCCATGAATTTCAAAATAGTTTTTAGGGAAACGCAATTCACCTTCATTATAGATTGTAGCAAAAGCAAATAGACTTAGCGTTTCATTCAATTTTGTAGTAACCATCTTTAGCACTTCCACCATCTGACGGAAAAACTGTGACTGATCCTGAGTTACTTGGTTTCCAAACGTTTCTAAGTACTGAATGTACTCAACTAGTTCCTTGACGTTCATTTTCAATCCTCCTAATTGCATCATAAAAATATTCTGAGTTAAGTTCAATACCAATCCAGTATTTTCCTTGCGCCTCAGCTTCTATAGCAGTAGTACCAGCACCCATAAATGGGTCAAGAACTACACCGCCTTCGGGACACATAGCGTCTATAGGGGAGCTAATCAACTCTCTAGGATATGTAGCTGCATGGCTACCTTTATATCCGTGGGTATTAATCGACCACACACTACGTTTGTTTCTGCCATTCTCTAGCTGTCGTTCTAGAGATTCGTCATCATCCCACATTCTATTAGGAGATTCCTGACTTGAAATCCTATTTTTATTATGTTTGTAGGGTGTGTTTTCTTTGTATTCATCCTTTACATTGTACTCTTTATTAGCTCTGAGTTTCCTACGGTAGAGTTCGTCCGTTCCCTCTACGAAGGGTTCAAACTGTTGTTTGAAATAATACTTTCGAGTATCAAGTACAAAATGGTATATGTACTCAAAATCCAATGTAAACTTCTTTTTATTGCTTGTGGGCATAGCGTTGGGTTTATGCCAAATCACTGTATGCTTGAGTATCCAACCATGCTCGTCTACCATTTTGATAGCAAAGCGTTGGGGGATACCCACCAAAGCACCTTGAGGCATAACCGCAGGTAATTTCAAAGGCGTAAATCGAGAACCTTTGTTAGAATCTTGTTTCTTACTTGGGCCTCCTGTGCCTTTGCTACGGCTAAAGTAACAATCTCCTATGTTTACCACAAGATTACTTGTCTTAGTAAAGTGCGGTTTTACCTGTTCAAAAATTTCACAGAGCTTATCTAAATAGCTATTGTAATGTGGTTCGTGTCCAAGTTGCCTATCGTTATGGTAGTCACGAACTCCCCAATATGGAGGGGAGGTTATACAAAGGTCTATTTTAGGAAGCTCTTGTTCCTGTAATATTTCCCTTGCCTCGCCTAAGTACATTGTACCAAAGATATCCTCATACTTCATTTGTATTCAATTCCTTTCAGGAAATCAGCACAATCGGACAGAGTGTGTACAATTACATCAGCACATACCCTAGCCATATCAAAGTACTTTGACCGTTCATCATCCCTAGTAAAGTCCTCTGGAATAACCAGAACAATAGTCTTACCCAATGCTTTAGCGTAACCTATTTCGAGGTTCAAACCAAAACCACTAGGATTAGTCTTGTCCATATACCCTATCAAAATATCACACTGTTCGATGCTACGCAAATCCCAAAATGTATACTGGTCGGGTTTTCTCATATTATTAGACAACGGATCAATAAAATTAAAGAATGTTTTTCCTTCTAACTTATTTGTAAGAACTCCACGCCAATTACTGTGCATACCACCAGCTAAATAAACCCGCTTACTGACTTCAACTCCCCAAACTGTACCTGTCATTAGAATCCTCTCCTTAATGTGTTATCCAATCCATCCCAAGATTCGTTAATACCACCAGCTGTTCCTCGTTCCGAAATCTTTTTACCTTCACGTTCCAAATGATTGTAATTTACATATTTTAGTTCTGGTATTTCAACTGGCACTACTATAAGTTGTGCAATTTCTTGTGAGTATGCAATACCTAAAGTATGTCCAGATGTATTTACAATCTTTACCTTTATTTCACCTGTATAACCAGCGTCTACTACGCCACCGCCAATTAAATAATCACTACGACTTTTTGGCATAATCAAACCCATATAACCTTCTGGTATTAGTACGGCTACACCTGTACGTAAAATCTTTGTTTCACCTTCATGGATTATATAATCAAAGTATGATTTTAAATCTATGCCAGCGTCCGTAGGATTATTTCGTATCGGATACTGAGCGTCCGATTCTGTCACTGCTATTAATATATCTTTCATGCTGTAACTCCTAACAACACTTCGGGTATCTCTAATATACTTTGAACTGTTGTGAATTCTGGTTGAATAATCTCATTCCAAGGCTGTGCTTTCAAAATAACGTTTGTAACATTTCGTAATTCTAAAGCGTGCTTGGTCATATCCTCAATGAAAAACTCAATATTATGATCTACTACGTAAGGTACTTTACTTTCTGTGG
>WOR8_10003577_pt1 | contig 17599 bp, 14 predicted proteins | sample DeeMarSeWOR38_10_FD_19890 | JGI IMG/M metagenome (IMG submission 19890)
CAGATCATGTATACTACACACCTAATCCAAACTACAACGGACCAGACCAATTCAGCTACACAATAACAGACAACAACGGAGGAACCGACAGCGCGACAGTCTACATAACAGTCACACCAGTAAACGACCCACCAACAGCAAACGACGACACCACAACAGTTCTCGAAGACACAACAAACAATACAATAAATGTCCTAGCAAATGACAATGACCCAGATGGAGATACATTAACAATACTATCTGTGACAATACCAAATCATGGAACAGCAACAACAGATGGAAACTACACATACTACACGCCAAATCCAAACTACTCGGGAACCGACACATATACATACACGATAAGCGACGGTAGCGGAGGAACAGACACCGCCCAGATCAACATAACAGTCTCAGGAATAAACGATCCGCCAAATGCAAATAATGATTATGCTTCAGTTCCAGAAGATTCAACAAACAACCAAATAGACGTACTAGCAAATGACAATGATACAGATGGTGATAGTTTAACAATAACAGGTGTAACAACACCATTACACGGAACAGCAACATACACCACCACTTACGTATACTATACACCAGATACAAACTACAACGGACCAGACCAATTTACATACACAATAAGTGATGGAAACGGAGGAACAGACACAGCAACAAATTGTTTCTGTAACATCCCCTAGCCATGGTATTGCTTCAACTGATGGTAATTATACCTTTTATACTCCAAATACAAACTATAATGGCCCAGACCAATTTAGTTATACAATTTTTGATGGTAATGGAGGGACTGATACTGCTATAGTTAATATAACAGTTACTCAAGTAAATGATCCACCAAATGCTAATGATGATTCAGCAACGGTCATTGAAGATTCAACAAATAATCAGATTGATGTACTTGCAAATGATAATGATATAGATGGTGACAATATAGATATAAACAGTGTTACCCAACCATCTAATGGTTCTGTTACTTTTACCATAGATTATATCTATTACACTCCAAACACAAACTACAATGGACCAGATCAATTCACATACATGATAAGTGATGGGAACGGAGGAACAGACAGCGCGACAGTCTACATAACAGTCACACCAGTAAATGACCCACCAAATGCTGTTGACGATTACATTTCAGTTCCTGAGGATTCAACAAATTATCAAATTGATGCAATGGCAAATGATAATGACATCGATGGTGACAATTTAAATATAAATGGTGTTACTCAACCATCTCATGGAACAGTAACATTTACTATAGATTATATCTATTACACTCCAAACACAAACTATAATGGACCAGATCAATTTACATATACAATAACAGACAATAACGGAGGGACTGATACTGCAAATATTAATATCATAGTGACTCCTGTAAATGATCCACCTAATGCTGTTGCAGATACTACCACAGTTAATGAGGATTCAACTAACAATCAAATAAATGCATTAGTAAACGATAATGACATCGATGGTGACTCGCTTATTATTATCTCTGTAACAACTCCAAACCATGGATCTGCATCATATGATGATGATTTTGCTTATTATACTCCTGATCCAAACTATAATGGCGCGGATCAGTTTATCTATACAATCAGCGATGGCCAAGGTGGTACCGATAACGCTACCATTTATATTACAGTTACATCCATAAATGATCCCCCAACTGCTATAAATGACAATGCTACAGTAGCTGAGGATTCCATTGATAACCTTATAAATGTATTAGCAAATGACAATGACATTGATGGAGACGACCTTGACATAACCGGTGTAACTCAACCCTCTCATGGTACGGTGGTATACACTGCGGATTATGTTTATTACACCCCTACTCCAAACTATAATGGTCCAGATCAATTCAGCTATAGTATCACTGATGGCAATGGAGGAACCGATACTGCTACTGTTTATGTAACAGTTGGCGGAGTAAATGACCCACCAACAGCAAATGATGATACCGCAACAGTTGTTGAAGACTCAACAAACAACCAAATAAATGCACTAGCAAACGACAACGATCCTGATGGTGATGATTTGGATATTGTAGGTGTAACTCAACCAACTCATGGAACAGCAACATATACAGCAGATTATGTATACTACACACCAGACTCAAACTACAACGGACCAGATCAATTCACATACACGATAAGTGATGGAAACGGAGGAACAGACACAGCAACAATATACATAACAGTCACAGCAATAAACGACCCACCAACAGCAAACGATGATACCGCAACAGTTGCTGAAGACTCAACAAACAACCAAATAAATGCACTAGCAAACGACAACGATATCGATGGTGACAATATAGATATAACCAGTGTTACCCAGCCATCTAATGGTTCTGTTACTTTTACCATAGATTATATCTATTACACTCCAAACACAAACTACAATGGACCAGACCAATTCACATACACAATAAGTGATGGAAACGGAGGAACAGACACCGCAACCGTATCAATAACAGTCACACCAGTAAACGACCCGCCAACAGCAAATGATGATAATGCTGCGGTTAATGAAGACTCCATTGATAACCAAATAGATGTATTAGCAAATGACAATGACCTAGATGGAGACAACATAGATATTAATGGCGTTACTCAACCAGCTCATGGTAATGCAACATATACTGCTTCTTATGTATATTATACTCCTGATATCGATTATACAGGTCCAGATCAATTCAATTATAATATTACAGATAATAATGGTGGTATTGATAGCGCCACTGTCTATATTACAGTTGGACCTATAAACGACGCACCGAATGCAAATGATGATACCGCAACAGTTGCTGAAGACTCAACAAACAACCAAATAGACGTACTAGCAAATGATTACGACATTGATGGAGATGATTTAGATATAACAAATGTAACTCAACCATCATACGGTAATGCAACATATACTGTGGATTATGTATATTACACTCCTGACACCGACTACACAGGACCAGACCAATTCACCTATAGTATCACTGATAACAACGGGGGAACTGACACTGCAACTGTTTATGTAACAGTTGGTGGAGTAAACGACCCTCCAATAGCAAACGATGATACCGCAACAGTTGCTGAAGACTCAACAAACAACCAAATCGATGTACTAGCAAATGATAATGACATAGACGGAGATATACTAACAATTATCTCTGTGACAGTTCCAAGCCAAGGAACAGCAACATTTGATGATGATTTTGTATACTATACTCCAAATCCAAATTATTATGGACCAGACCAATTCACATACACGATAAGTGATGGAAACGGAGGAACAGACACAGCAACCATATACATAACAGTTACAGCAATAAACGACCCACCAGATGCAATTGATGACAATGCAACAGTTACTGAGGATTCTATCGATAACTTAATAGACGTACTTGCAAATGATTATGATCCAGATGGTGATAATTTAAATATAACTAGTGCAACCCAACCTTCTCACGGTAGTATAATATATTTTGTGGATTATATATATTATACACCTGACACTGACTATACAGGACAAGACCAATTCAGCTATAATATTACAGATAATAATGGTGAGAATGATACTGCTATTGTAAATCTTACAATTACACCTATAAATGATCCACCTTATATACCAAGTAATCCAAATCCAAATGATGGACAAAATGATGTAGATATTGATTCCTCATTAAGTTGGACGGGAGGTGATCCTGATGGAGATCCTCTTACTTATGATGTTTATTTTGGATTGATAAGTCCTCCACCAAAAATTATAAGCAATCAAACTTCAAATACATATACACCCTCAACAATGGATTATAACTCTAAATACTATTGGTACATAGTTGCTTGGGATAATCAAGGAGCTTTTACATCTGGACCAATATGGAACTTTACAACAGTAGGGGAATATGATTGGGATTGCATAATAACATTTGAAGAACCTGATGGCGGATATGATGACGTAACATTTGGTGAGAAAGATGCAGCCTCTGACGGTCAAGATAGCTATGACGTTCCAAAAGGTCCAGCAGGAATACCACCAATTATACGTGCTTGGTTTGACACAGACCTCCCTGATCCATATGATGAGCTATGGGAGGAATACAAACATTCTCCAGATAATTACAAGACGTGGAACTTAACTGTGCAATGGACTCCATCTGACTATACATCACCGACAAATGTTACAATTTCTTGGAATTCCTCTTATCTTAATAATAGTGAATATAATAATATATTCCTTAAAAATAATCTATCTGGTGAAATAATAAATATGTTGTTTAATGAAAATTACACGTTTACTGCATCAGCATTGGTTCTATATCAGTTCGAAATAATCTGTACCAATGAATTACAAATAACTGAGCTTCTGACAACATGGAATATAGTATCGATACCATTTAACCAGTCTGTTAGTAAATCAAATCTCATTATAAGATATAATAATGTAGATTATACTTGGCAAGAAGCAGTAAACAACAATATCATTTTAGGATTCATATATAACTGGAATAGAAGTGTTCCTCAACAATTTGAGCTAACAGAAGTCTTAAAGCCAGGATATGGCTATTGGATTTATGCTTATCAAAACTGTATACTTTCTGCTGATGGTGTAAATTCAATGAATAATGATGGTTTTATAACAAACATGCTTCAAAAATGGAATATCATCGGTTTACCAAATATGATGTCTTTACAAAAAGAAAATATTATAGTTCGCTATAATGGTATAGATTATAACTGGACAGAAGCAACAACTAATAATAATCCTACTGGTGAACCAATAATTCTTGGTTATATATATAATTGGAGTAGAAGTCTACCACAACACTATGAACTAGCAGATATTGTAAATCCTGGTTATGGATATTATATGTATGCTTATCATAATTGTTCCTTATATTATCCAGTTGTAGGTCCATTAGTTAGAGAGTATATTGGATCAACAAATAATAATTTAGAGGGTATTTCAATAAATGAGCATACCTCTAAACTACAAAATAATAAGATTGAAGATATGTGGAATGTTGCATTAGATTTCAACGAGCCAGGAGGAGCATATGATAACGCATTCTTTGGTGAAAAAACCGATGCATCAGATGGTCAAGATATATATGATGTTCCAAAGGGTCCCACAGGAATACCACCATTGATACGTTCTTGGTTTGAAACAGACATGCAAGACCCATATGATGAACTGTGGAAAGATTACAAACAGTATCCAGATAACCATAAAGTGTGGAATTTAACAGTTCAATGGATACCTTCAGATTATAGTTCTCCAACAACAATTACAATTTTCTGGGATAACGATGACTTTTACTATAATGACTATACATCGATAGTTTTATATGATGTAATTAATAATATTATTGTTGCAGACATGTTAGTAAATGAAAGTTATTCTTTTATCTGCCCAGCATTGGCATTGCAAAATTTCCAGATAATATGTTTCACAAATTCAAATCAACCTCCAAATATTCCTAGTGATCCTATACCAACTAACAGTGCAACAGATATAGATATTGAAACTTATTTGAGTTGGACTGGTGGCGATCCTGATCTAGATGATATCGTGATATATGATGTCTACTTTGGTACAAATAATCCACCACCAAAAGTAATTAGTAATCAATCTGCTACATCTTATAACCCTGGGAAACTTGATAACATAACAGTTTATTATTGGAAGATCATTGCTCATGATAATCATGGAGCAACAACATCTGGACCTCTATGGAGTTTCACAACTAAGAAATCTAAAGATTTAAGTGTTGAAGGAACAACTTTGAAAAAAGTTGCTCTCAATTCAAATTTCCGTCCTCAAAATTTAATTAGTTTAATTGGAGTGTGATTTAACATGAAAAATAGTGATATAATAAAAAAGATTTGTGTAGCTAGTGTTGCATTGATTTTTTTATTTAGTGCTTTTTTACCAACAGTTGGTTCCCTAAATATCAATATATTCAAATCTATTGATAGTCAGATAAATTCTGGGAAACAATTAAATTCTTTAGATGCACCCTTTGCTGATGTATGGGATGTCACATTAGAATTCAACGAGCCAGGAGGAGCATATGATAACGCATTCTTTGGTGAAAAAACCGATGCATCGGACGGTCAGGATAGCTTTGATGTGCCGAAAAGTCCAGCAGCTTTTCCGCCTTATATACGCGGTTGGTTTAACACAGACTTCCCTGATCCATATGATGAGCTATGGGAGGAATATAAATTCTATCCTGATGATTATAAGACATGGAATCTTTCTGTTCAATGGGTACCTTCAGATTATAGTTCTCCAACAACATTAACTATTTCTTGGGATAATACTTCCTTTGACAATAGTGATTATGTTACCGTAGATTTATATGATGTTGGTAATGGTGTTTATGTTTCTGATATGATAGTAGACGTAAGTTATACATTTACCTGTCCTGCATTGGCATTGCAAAATTTCCAGATAATATGTTCCACAAATCTACCACCAGTTGCAAATGATGATTCTGATACTGTAGTTGAGGACTCCAGTAACAACCAGATTGATGTATTGGCAAACGATAATGATCCAAATGGAGACAGTATTACCATAATAAGCATAACACAACCATCATATGGATTAGCAACATATGACACAGATTACGTCTATTATACACCAAATGCTAACTACAATGGACCTGATTCATTTACCTATACTATAAGTGATGGTAAAGGCGAAAGCGATTCTGCAACTATAAACATAACAGTGACTCCTGCAAATGATCCGCCAAATATTCCTAATAATCCATCTCCTGCAGATGGTGCAAGTGATGTAGATATCAATGCTGATTTAAGCTGGAGCTGCAGTGACCCAGATAGTGATATCTTGACTTATGATGTTTACTTTGGAACCACCAGCAACCCTTCATTAGTTTCAAATAACCAAACCGCAGCGACTTATGATCCTGGTGCAATGAGCTATAGTACCCAATATTACTGGCAAATTGTTGCATGGGACCCATATGGTGAATTTAGCATTAGTTCATTATGGAGCTTTAATACAAGTGCAATTCCAAACAATCCGCCTAACATTCCCTCCAATCCATCTCCAGCAGATGGTGCAACTGATATTGATGTCAATGAAAACATAAGCTGGACCTGCAGTGACCCAGATGGTGATCCATTGACATATGATATATACTTTGGAACCGTAAATCCTCCACCGCTTGTATTTTCAGGTGAGGTAAATACAACATATAATCCAGGAACAATTAACTTTGATACAACTTATTACTGGAAAATAGTTGTTTGGGATAATCATAGTGCATCAAATGAAAGCCCGATATGGTCCTTTACAACAATGTTTAATTACCCGCCCGCTACACCTGCTCAACCATCTGGACCTATTCAAGGTTACACAGGAGAACATTATATATATAATACAGTTACAACAGATCCTGAGGGAAACCAAATATATTATTGGTTTGAATGGGGAGATGGCGAAAACACTGATTGGGTTGGTCCGTATTCCTCTGGTGAGGCTGTTTATGAATTATATGCCTGGTCTGAAACTGGTACATTTGATATCAGGGTCAAGGCAAGAGATGAATATAATGGTGAAAGCAATTGGTCAGAGCCGTTAACTGTAAATATCATAGAGAAGGATAAACCACAACTTGAGATATTTTCTATCAATGGTGGAATATTTAGTATAACTGCATTTATCCAAAACATCGGTGATTTTACGGCTAAAAATATTAACTGGAATATAAGTGTGATTTCTGGTAATCTGATATTAGGAAGATTAACAAGTGGAACAATTGACAGTTTACCACCTGAAGGTATTATGTCGATTAAATCCAAGTTTATTTTTGGATTTGGTTTTGTCGATATAATGGTAGGTGCAGATGTTGATGGTAAAATAATTACTGCAAAGAGCGCAGATGCAATTGTGATTGGATTTCTTATTTGGGTTTTCTCAAGCGAATAAGATTTAATTAAACATTAGACGAATTTACCATTAAGCCTTAAAATATCTCAAATTTACATTCTTTTCAGAAAATTCAAAAAAGCTGATAAATAATAAACTCCTGACAATATGTTACTTTCATTTTCTTTAATTAATTCTTTATAACACTTTAAACCAGGATTTTCTATAATTGTTAATAGTTTTATTAAAATAAACAAAAAAATTCATAGATTGAAAGATATTTACAAAAGATTATTGAAATGAAAATCACCCCGCAAACCCTATATCAAATTCTAAATAGCAGATTCGGCAGTCTTGACTGGTGGCCAATGGATAAAGAGTATCACACAAAAAAAGGTAGCGATCAGAGATTTGAGGTAATTGTTGGAGCAATTCTGACTCAAAACACTGCATGGTCAAATGTCGAAAAGGCAATATTTAGTTTAAAGTCACAAAAAGTCCTTGATATTGATAGTATCTCTAAAGTTGGTATAAAAAAACTTCAGAAACTTATAAAATCCTCTGGATTTTTCAATCAGAAGGCAGAAAGATTGAAAAATTTAACCTTATATTTTAAACAAAACTATCAAGGGGATCTTGATCATTTCTTTGAAAAAGATATCAACGCCATTAGAACCGAATTATTATCACTAAATGGCATTGGACCTGAAACTGCAGATTCTATAATTTTATACGCAGGAAATCTACCAATCTTTGTTGTTGATGCATATACAAAACGCATTTGTGAAAGATTACCCATGGATACAAAAATTTCTTATGAAGAAATTCAGAGCTATTTTGAAAAAGAGCTTGAAAAAAGCTACTCGAAAGATGAACTGGTTAAAATCTATAATAATCTACATGCAATGATTGTTATTCTTGGGAAAAATTATTGTAAAAAAAGCCCTAAATGTAAAGGCTGCCCTCTTAACAAGTATTGTAATTATTATAAAAATTCAAATCAATAGTTCTTCAACCTTACTTGAAACGATTTCTGCTGGTATATCAGGTAGCGATATTAGTTGTGTCGTTCCAACCTGTCCCTTACCAGAAGGCTTGATGTTTATAAATCCTGCTCCTTCGATTTCTTTCAAATAGTTCCAAAACATCGTATGGGTCCTTGGTTTTTCATTATACTCCTCACATGTAATCATATAGGTTTTCTCGGCATCACCTGTATTTACATAAGCTGTACCATCTTTTTTCAAACGTTTAGCAATAGCATATAGTGTTAAAAGTTGGTGGCGATCCAGGTTTTTTAATTTTGTTTCTGTGACAATTGTATAAGTTTCTGCTTTGGCAGCTCGAACATGTTCGGGAGTCACCCTATCTACATGCTGATGGTCCGCTGCAATTCCTGCTTTCCAAAGAAGTTCAATAGCAAAACGTGCATCTCCCCACTCAGATGCTATATCAGCAATTAAATCTAAACAGTCTTTATCAACAGTGTCGTTATGAAATGCTAGATCCACTCTTTGTTTGACAATATCATATAATTCATTGCGGGTGTATTTATCAAGTGTTAAAACATTACTTCGTTTAAAAGTGCTAAGTGTGGCTTGATCCAGTAACTGAATAATATCTTTTTGAGAAATTAAAAGAAGTGATACAGGGACCTTATTCATCGAGGATTCATCTGAAAAGCGAGTTAGGTCATATATAAGATTAGAACCGCTTTTTTTAATAAGAGCGTCAGCTTCATCAAGAACAGTTAATAACTGTGCATTTCTTTTCTGCAATTGTTTTCTAAGGACCTCAAGCATCTCCTGAACAGAAAAACCTCGATCTGGAAAACGGGAATCGAAATGGTTTAGTATACCTAATAAGACCATTGCATCGGTTGATCTTTTTCTACAATTTATATGAACATATTCAATCATCTTTCCTTGCTTACGTGCCAAATTTACTAGAGAACTGCAGAACTTCTTTGCAATAACAGTCTTACCTGTTCCAACAGGTCCTTTTATTACAACATTTTGAGAAACACAAGATAGCAAGGGTTTGAACATTTGAGCAAGAAACCTTAGTTTTTCATCCCTATGAATTAATTCTTTTGGTACAAAATCAAAATCAAGAGTATTTAAATCTTTGATAACTGATGATGACATTAGTTCGTCTTCTATAGTATTGCTCATCTGTATCCGTAATATTTATCATTCATAAAACTTTATCTCAAAAAGCCATATTTTAATTAACAATTTTTTAGAATAAATATTAAAGCACTAAAAACTATATATTTTACAATGGGGAGTATTGTTACTTCGAAAGAATCACTGGAATTTCTAAAAAACATATTTAAAGTGTATTATGAAAAAAACAAAATTAAGCTTCCAGATCGTTTTGGACGTAGGGAATTTGCATTTGTTTTTTTTGGTGGTAAAGGGATGATGAGACATATCGGTTTTGAAAAGAAAATAAATTTTACTAATTTTTTAAAGGAAAAAAGCCCATGTCATGCATATTATTCATCAGCTTATTATCAAAAGCCAGATGCACCGACAATGCAGGAAAAAAACTGGATGGGAGCGGAGTTGATTTTTGATTTAGATTCTGATCATATCCCTGAAGCTGAGAAACTAAATTATACCGAGCAACTTGAGTTAGTCAAAAAAGAATTTTATAAACTTGTAAATGATTTTTTACTTAATGATTTTGGATTTAATGAAAAATATATTGAACTTTATTTTAGTGGTGGGAGAGGATATCATTGTCATATAAAAGATCCGAAGATTCTAAGTTTGGACAGCAATGAAAGACGAGAAATTGTTGACTATATCATAGGTAGGGACCTGAAGGATTCCTTGGTTTTTCATGAAAAAATAACAGGTTTCAAAAGATATGGCAGGAGAAGTTTTCCAAGTGGAAAAACATTGAAAATGCCAACTCCTGACGAACCTGGATGGCGGGGTAGGATTAGTAAGGGTATAATTGAAATTGTAAATGAAATAATTAAAAGTAAAAGTCCAATTGAGAAGTTAAAAGAATATGGCGTGAATCAAACTGATGCTGAAAAATTACTTGATGATCTTTCTGAAGAAAGGGTAAATAGAATTAAGCAAGGTAATCTTGACCAATCAAAAACAATAAGAAAATTTTTTTTAAACAATGCTTTGAGAAAAACTGCTGTTTCTATGAGTGCTGGTGAAACTGACGAACCTGTAACTTGTGATGTTAAGCGTTTAATAAGACTGCCAGGTTCTTTACATGGAAAGACAGGTTTTATGGTTAAAAGAATCTATCTTGATAAATTAAATGAGTTTGACCCTCTGGATGACACTATAGTTTTACCAGATGACCCTGTTAAGGTTGAGTTACATGAGTCAATAAATATAGAAATGAATGGTGAAGAGTTCAATTTAGAGCCCAAAGAAAATGAGGTACCATCATATTTGGCTGTTTTTTTGATTGGTAAAAAAATGGCAAATGTTATATAAAAAAATAGTAATTTAAAGGTGGGAGACAAATGGAAGAGGATGAAATAAATTATAAAACCTTAAGAAAAATCCAACAAATGGAAAAAAATTCACCAATTCTTACAGAGTTGATACCTAATTTTTATTACGATTTGTCAGATTATTTAGATAATCTTGAAAAAAGACTGAAAAATGAAACTTCATCCCAAAAACAAACACTTCTTAAAGATGAAATAAAAAATATCACAGGTATTTCAACAAACATTTATGAGCAACGGGAGAAAAAGATATTACTTGCAGCTATTTCAAAGGCACGAGGTGGCAATCCCGATCTTAAAAACATGGCAGACATTGAAAAAGATTTATTTGAAAATATTTTGGAATATATGTATGACTTGCGAAAAAAGATTTTAAAGATGAAAGATAGTAAAAATCATACAGATGAGACAGAGTCAGATAAAAAAGAAGAAGAGGAAGAAGAAATAAAGGAACAAAAAAAAGGCAATACAAATCCAATTTTAAGGGTTACAAGAGATATACCTGAATTTATTGGAACTGATGAGAAAAAGTATAATCTAAGAAATAACGATTTAATATCATTACCTGAGGATATGAGTCAGATGCTTACAAAACGAGGAGTTGCTGAAATAATAGGAAACTAGCCTTACATTTTTATATTACCTCCTTATTACCTTTTCCTTCTAAGATTATATTAAAGGAGTTTCATATGCAAAAACCACGAAAAATCATGAGATATTGCCCTACCTGTAAAAAACATACAGAACACAATGTCGATAAAATAAAAAAGAGGAAAGCAAGTGAACTGAAAAAGGGTCAGAGGAGATTTCGTCGCATTATGCGAGGGTATCGAGGGTTTCCCAGACCAAAACCTGAGGGACGTGAAAAGACAAGCAGACGTATCGCACTTAAGTATACCTGTGTTACATGTAAAAAAAGCCATCAACCACCAACTGATAGGGCAAAAAAATTTGAAATAGGTGAGTAAGTGAAGAATAAAAACGAAAGTAAATTTATTAAGGTAAGATGTAAGGACTGCGAAAACGAACAAGTATTATTTAACAAAGCAAGTACTGAAGTATCTTGCCATATCTGCGGTAGTAAATTAGCTGTTCCTGCTGGCGGAAAAGCAATTATAAAAGGCGAAATTTTAGAGGTAATTGAATAAAAAAAGGTTAAATAATATGCTTAAAAAAGATTACCCTGAAGAAGGAGAACTTATTGTTGGTACAGTTGTAAAGGTTCAGAATTTTGGAGCATTTATCACTTTAGATGAATACCCTGAAAAAGAGGGTTTCATACATATTGCAGAAATAGCAACAGGATGGGTAAAGCGAATTCGTAATCATATAAAAGAAAAACAGAAAGTTGTTTGTAAAGTAATGCATGTAGATAAAGCAAAGAATCATATTGATCTATCATTAAAAAGGGTAAATGAACATCAAAAGAGAGATAAAATACAGGAATGGAAAAATTCTCAAAAATCAAAAAAACTAATCGAGATGGTTGCTAAACAGCTTGGAAAATCTGTTGAACATTGCTATAAGGAGTTTGCAAATGATCTAATTATCAAATATGGTACTTTATATGCAGCTTTTGAGGAATCTGCATATGACCCTGAAACCCTTAGAAAAGACGGTTTTCGTGGAGATTGGCTAAAAGAATTTGAAAATGTAGCAAAGACAAACATATCAATTCCCTATGTGGATATTAAAGGTTATGTCAGTGTTACCTCTTGGCTTCCTGATGGAGTAAATCATATCCGAAATGTTTTAATGGATGCTGAAAAAAGTGAATATGAGGATGTTGAAATTAAGATTAAATATATTGGAGCACCACAATATATTATCTCAGTAAAGGCTCCTGATTATAAAATTGCAGAAGAAGAGATGAAAAAAGCCGTTGATAAAATCAAGGAATCAATAAAAAAGTATAATGGTAACTGTGAATTTCAGAGAAAACAAGAGGAATAAATGGCAAATTTACTTTATTGTAAAAATTGCAAAGTTTATACACTTGATAATATATGCATTAAATGCAAAGAAAAAACAATATCAAAGTATCCACCAAGATTTTCACCTCAAGACCACTATGGCAAATATAGAAGAAAACTAAAGAAACTGCAAAAGGGTGAATTAAATGAGTAAAATGGAATATGTAAATGTTAGGTATTTAGGTAAAAAACCCAAGTTGAATAATCCTCTTTTAATTGAAGGTCTTCCAGGTATAGGAAATGTAGGAAAATTAGCTGTTGAACATTTAATAGACAGTATAAATGCAACAAAATTTGCAGAGCTTTATAGTAAAGATTTTCCGCCACAGGTTTTCATTAATCCTGATGGAACAATTGAGCTTGTCAAAAACGAGTTTTATTTTTGGAAGAGGAAAAAAAAGAATCAGAAAGATCTCATTTTGTTGACTGGTGATTACCAGGGTCTTTCATCACAAGGTCAATATGAACTTGTTGAAATGATTCTTGATATTTCACAGGAATTTGGTGTCAAAGAAATTTTTACATTAGGTGGATACGGACTAGGTCATGATATAAGAGACCCGAAGGTTTTGTGTGCGACAACTGATAAATATTTAGTGAAAATTATGAAAAAACATGGTGCGATATTCAAGAAAAACGAACCAGGTGGTGGAATTGTTGGTGCCAGCGGCTTGTTACTTGGACTTGGTAAATTAAGAGGCTTAGTTGGAACATGTTTTATGGGTGAAACACCTGGTTATCTGGTTGATCCGAAAAGTGCTAAGGCTGTTTTAAAAATCATTATGAAAATCACAAATGTTGATGTGAACCTATCAGCTTTAGAAAAAAAGGCAAAAGAAATCGAGCATATCGCCCATCAACTCAAGGAAATGGAAAGTATTTCCAAGGATAAATCTGAAGAGTTGAAATATATCGGTTAATAAGACTTGTAATATTACACCTCTGCAATCTTGTTTACAATTAAAATGTATTGATTGATTAATGGATTTTCTTCATCTACTGACAAAATCCCTGTAAAAGTGTATATGTAATTGGAATTCTCAATTAATATATCAGTTGCATTTTTTACATTTGAGTAATCTATTTTTAATTGTACCCTATCTTCTATTTCAGATAGAGTTGAGACAATATATGGTGTACCAGTAGGGTTGATATAATATCCTTTAACAATTATAGAATCCTTATTTAGGTATTTATTTGGATTTCTAAGTACCTCTTCAGGTGTAAGTATATTTTCTTCAGCAGGTAGGTTTAATATTACAACAATTATAGCAGCAATAACAACTATTACTAATAATGCCATTAAAATAGTCCGGGTATCAAATCTTTTTCTTTTTGCACTCATGTAAATCCTCAAACCAAAATATTATAACCATTTAAAATTCTATGGTTCCAAACAAATATCATAAGTTTTTTCGGGATTCTCCTTATGGATGATATAAACTTGTTTTTCATTTATGGTTTCTGTTTCTAAAAGTTCAAATGTTCTTTTTGGTACAGTTTTAGGTCCTAAAACTGCTCCGGGTCTGCGAGGGTCATCAATATAATCTGTCTCCATTAAAAAACGAAACCCTTTTTTAACAGCTTGAATAATATTTTTTTCACTTGCTAAGACTGAAGGCATTAGTCCATAGTTCTCATTTTTTAAAATCAAAGGTGGTGAAAAATGTTTCACAATTTTATGAGCAGGAAGTCCTGCTTTTTTTCCTAATTCAACAAGTTCTTTACATTGATTAGGAGTAGTACTTTCCGTATGAATTATAACTGGAACTTTTACATCATTTGCTCTTTGCATTCCATAAAAAAGGATTTCATTTGAATCAATTATAACTTGTTCAGCTACTGGAAAATGTGGTCTTCCAATCTCTCCAATGCCGACAATTTTATTTTCTTTGCAAAGTTCAACAGCTTCATCAATTCCTTTTTTCATTAGATTAATTGCGGAATTTCTTCCTAATTTTTCCTTTAATTTAATATAATCAACTGGATATGGTCCCACTGTTACAAAAACACCGATATCAATTTTTAATTTTATCTCTTCAGCCATCTTCAATGTTTTAAGATAACAATTTTTGTAGCTTTTTTCTTTTAAAACAATTGAGGTCATAGGATATTGACAAAGAACAAAATGTGTCCCTCCTGCCTTCTTGAAATCTATTATCGCATCTAGGTAGCGACCGTCTCTGCGAAGATGAAGATGATTATCAAATATTATTAATTTAACTTATTCTCCAGATTCTTGTTCTAAATATTCTGGAATCCGTTCAATTAGATTTTTGAATGAATCGAGATAAAAAAAAAAATATTTTCTAATTAACAAAGTATTTTTTTATAAAGAAAACATCAATGTATGAAAACATTTTTTCGATATTCTTTCTTATTTTTAAATAGATAAATAAGAACTGATAGGGTAATGAAAATTGCCAATTAAATGTCTGTCTTTACCATCAAATATTTCAAAATACTACTTAATCGATATTATTTCATCTGAAATAATATTATATCCTCCTTTATATATCGAAGAGGCAAATCGTTTATATATTATTAACTTCATTCAATTATGATGAGAGGGAGGATTATTAGTATAAGGTTTGTGAAATTAGCAATCATACTGTTATTGGCTATTATGGTATCAAATATTAAAGTTAGCTGTATTGATACTGAGGATATTATACCTCCTGGGACTAATATATATTTTAATTCTCAAATACCTGAGTATAATGATTGTATAATTATTAACGATACTATTGATCCATTTTATGTCACAGATGATGTTTCTGGTGTTACAATCTATAATAAAGATAAATGCTGTATTGGTTATACATTATGTGGAATTTTACCATTCTTACCCAATACTAAACTGATTAATTCTATATTTAATCTTCAACCGATTTCTATTCTTATAGATATGAATGGAACTGTTATAAAACAATGGAATACAAATCCTCACCCTATAAAAATGATGCCTTCCGGTTCAATCATATCTGGAACTGGTAGAAATTATGGAGGAGGGGAAATGTGTAATTTAACACAATTAGATTGGAATGGGAGTATTGAATGGAATTTTTGTAATTGGAATATTGATAAAGAGGGTAAAAATATTTCAAGACAACATCATGATTTCCAAAGAGAGGGTAATCCAGTTGGATATTATGCTCCGGGTCAAGATTTTATAGAAAATGGGAAAACTTTAGTTCTTGCACATAATACAACATATAATCGTTCTATTAGTTATAAAACTCTAATATTTGATGATGTGATTTATGAAGTGAATTGGGATGGGACATTAACTAATTTTACATGGCTTGCATCTGAACATATTAATGAAATGGGATTTACCATAAAATCCAGAATTGGTATGTGGATAAATCCAGGAGGCCCTGGCCAAGGTTTATTGTGCCCAAATTGTGACCTCCTTCACATTAATTCTGTTTCATATTTAGGAGAAAATAAGTGGTACGATATGGGTTATAAGCAATTCAATCCAAATAACATCATAATTTCTTCTCGACATGCAAATTTCATAGCTATTATAGATAAAGAATCTGGAGATATTGTTTGGAAGGTAGGACCTTTTTTTCAAAAAAATATAAAAGAGAATAAACTAGGGCAAATTATTGGTCCGCATCATGCTCATATTATTCCAAAAAGTCTTCCAGGTGAAGGTAATATTTTAGTATTTGATAATGGAGGTTCAGCAGGGTATGGTTTATTTGGTAATCCAACTTGCTTTAGATTTTATTCAAAAATCATAGAGTTTAATCCATTAACATTAGAAATTGTTTGGGAGTATGATTCGATTACTCCTATTTTAGGCTCCGCTCAACGTCTTCCAAATGGAAACACATTAATTTCAGAAGGTCTTTCAAGACGTGTTTTTGAAGTAACCCAAGAAAATGAGATTGTATGGGAATATTCCTTGAGATGGGGATTTAAATTAAACAGGTGTTATCGAGTTCCACCTGAATGGGTTCCTGATAACCAAGCAGGCTATCCTTTTTGGGAGGAATAACAAATTTTTAAATTTTATTTTATAAATTATTTAAGCGTCTAGATTTTAATATGCAAAATACCTTATTTCAGAGATGATTAGTAAAATGAATATCTATTATCAAGCTACTAGAACAACATCAGTATCTATATTTATTATGTTTTTTTACATAATAGGATATCCCATGCTCTAATTTTTCCTTGTTTCCTGCTATCATTTCAATCATACCTTGAGCAA
>WOR8_10008926_pt1 | contig 17597 bp, 15 predicted proteins | sample DeeMarSeWOR38_10_FD_19890 | JGI IMG/M metagenome (IMG submission 19890)
ACACGGCTTCAGCCAAACGACGGGTCGCCTCCAGATTCGGACCGCTCTGCATTCCATCCCGCTGAATGTCGGTAAAATTAATGGCGGCAACGCCGCAATCTTCAAACTCCCGGGCAAGATCAATCGCGTCAACCCGGGTGGTCTGAGTCCAACCGTCAATCGCTACTTTTCCATTACGCGCATCGATGCCCACCACGACCTGTTGGGGATGGGCTTTACAGACCTTTTTGACAAACGCCGGCTTTGTTATGGCCTCTGTGCCGATAATAACACGTTTGATGCCCATCTCCAGATATTGGTGCACGGTTTCTTCGTTGCGAATCCCTCCCCCCAGTTGAATCGGAACATTCACTGCTTGTAATATTTTCCGGACGGACGCCATATTTTGCGGACTTTTGGCAAACGCCCCATCCAGGTCGATAACATGAATCATGCGGGCACCGAGCCCGGCCCATTTTGCGGCCATAGCGCCCGGATCATCCGAATAGACGGTTTCGTCGTCCATGCGGCCCTGAAGCAGCCGGACACATTTTCCATTTTTTATATCAACAGCCGGAATAATAATCATGGTGGGGTGTTTTGTTTTTGGTGTTTAGAGCTTTCCCTTTGAGGAACGAACATCCTTGATCCGTTCATCCCTGGCGGTTGCCTGATCTAAAGCTCTGCCAAGCGCCTTGAACATGGATTCAATGATATGATGTTCATTGTCACCATAGGATACATTAATATGAAGATTTAAGCCGCCGCGATTGACAAAGGCCCTAAAAAACTCTTTTGCCAAAGAGACATTAAAACCCGTAGATGAAGTGGTTAAAACGGGGACATGGTAGGCCAAATACGGGCGTTTCGACAAATCCACGGTGACGGCCGTCAGGGCGTCATCCATCGGCGTTACGGCATGGCCGAATCGTTTAATGCCTTTGCGGTTTCCAAGTGCCTGATCAAAAGCATCGCCCAGCACAAGACCCACATCTTCAACCGTATGGTGAAAATCAACCTTCAGGTCGCCTTTAGCCTTTACGCCCAGATCAAAAAAACCGTGGACGGCGAGCAGAATAAGCATATGATCAAAAAAGGGTATACCGGTCGATATTTCAGACTGGCCGCCACCATTTAACTTCAGGCTGACCCGAATTGCCGTCTCTTTGGTCTTGCGCTCAACTTCGGCTGTCGGTTCCATATTTCCTAACCTCTTGTATTATTTATTAAAAACTTTAAGCCCAATTCTGGCGAAACTCTTCCACCACACCCTGCAGACCCATATCAGCTCAAAACACAAGTCCCTGCCTGTCCCCAAAAACTCAATGGCATCATAATTAAATTCTTTAAGTAATGCAATCATTTATATCATTATTCGCGAATTGCCTATTAGAGACGCGCACGCGTATTTTCTGCAGATAAACGGTTTTGGGTGACGTCTAAAAAAAAGGGTGGCCCATCGAAATGAACCACCCGTGAAAGGAGGTCAGAATGAAGCACTATGACGTACTTACTCTGAGGTAACCTGGACAAATCCAAGTCACCAGTATAAAGACCCATTTTAGGTTTAAAGGTTACAAATTCTGGGGAATAAATAAAAATCGAACACCGCTGAAACCCAGATGAGAGAAAAGCTGCTTAGACAGTGTAGAGAATCACCAAACAGCGGGTATCTTCGTTGGAAAGACTTTTTAGCTTGTGGGGAATATCGGAGTTAAAGTGAATCGATTCATCCGTCTTCAAGTGATGGGCTTTGCCTCCCAGCATGACTTCAAGCTCCCCTTCCATAACATAAATGAATTCTTCGCCTTCGTGTTTGTATTCCACCGGTTTGTGGATCTGCCGGGATTCGATGGTGATCATAAACGCTCGCAGATGATCACTTTCGGCATGCGGCGTGAGCACTTGATATGAATAGTTCCGAGTGCGTTTCATGAAGGCCTTGGATCTTTGATCCTGAATGATCTCCTTTTCCGCTTTGCTGAGGAATGTGCCCGGATTGACGTCCAATGCCTTTGCCAGCATGAGTAAAAAGCCCACCGAAGGCGAAAATTGCTCTTTTTCGACCTGATCGATAAATTCCGGAGTCTGGCCGGTTGCCTTTGCCAAATCCTCCACAGACCAATTTTGGGCTTCGCGGAGTTTGCATACCTTTGCGCCGAACCCTTGCCCTGAAGCACTGCCCTTCTGTTCACATAAAACATCTGCTATTTTGCGCATCACAATCTGCTTGACCTTGGCTGTGAGTAACGGCAAAAATGCCCTGGCATCGGCTACAATACCAAAATCCGCAATCTGGAATATCGGTGAACGCTTATCACGGTTGATGGCAACGATGGTCCTGGCCTCAGCAATACCGGCGGTATACTGAACCGCTCCCGAAGTTCCGACGGATAGGAGCAAACCGGGTCGAACATGCTTTCCGGTCTGTCCGATCAGACGCTCTTTATCCACCCAGTGCTGGAGCACCGGCGGGCGCGTTGCCCCCACCTCTCCACCCATGGCGGCAGCCAGTTCTCTCACCAGACCAAAATCATCCATGCTGCCGAGCCCTGCCCCACCGACAACCACGACTTCCGCTTCTTCCAGTTTTCGGTGCTCGGCAGGTTCAAGTTCACTCGATAAAAATTTAATTCCGTTGGCCGCCTCAGGGCATTCTACCTTTGTCCGCTCGATAACGCCCGGCACACCGTGAGCTTTAACGGCAGGATGCACGCGGGGCTGGACCGTTGCAAATCCGGTTTTATCGTTGTCTGCAAATGTCAGTTCAGCCATGATTTCACCGCCCCACGAAGGAGAAGAAGCGATTACCTGACCGTTTTCGATTCTCAAATCCAAACAATCCGCCAATAGTCCGGCGCTTGTGAGACAGGCAGTTCGCGAAGCAAGCTCTCTGCCAAAATCAGTGAGTGCGAATAGCACCAGCATGGGCTTATGCTTCAAAACTGCCTCTGACAGGACGTGTCCGTAAATATCGGCTCTTGGCACATCCAGACCGGCTACATCTAAAACGCAAACTTTATCTGCGCCGTGGTCAAGGCATAATTGTTCAGCCGCTGCCAGCGGAATGCGTGCCTGCATTACCGGATCGATTTCGGATTCATCGACATCGGATAATCCGATCAGCACCGTAACGACTTTTGCCGACTCGGGTTTGGCAACTTCCCGGGCCTTGGCCAATACATTGAGACCAAACCCGAAAAACCTTTCATTCCTTAAGTCTCCAAAGACCCATATTTCTTTTTCAGCATGATTTGACATAAGCGTCGTCTCTCAAAGTCATCCGACTAAACCGCTATCGACAAAAAGCCTGGCAAGGTCTTGCGCTTGCTCCTCAGCAGAACCCGTCAAAAACTTGCATTTTCTAACTTTTTTGATTCGTTTTAAAGAAATCACCTGTGTCGGGGATCCCTGCTCCCCAACCTGTTCAGGCGACAGCCCCAGTTCTTTTAGATTCCAAAATTCCACCTTGCGTTCTGTGAAGGCAGATTCGATTCCATGAAGCCCAACATCTCTGGGCTGAATCGATCCAGGATGAACCGTCACCATTGCCGGCAAAGGGAGAGCAAATTTGTCCCTGAATCCATCGGCTCTGCGCTCGACAAGAAACTCATTGTCCGCCGGCTCAATAGAATAGGCCCAGGTTACCAATGGTAGATTCAGCAAGATAGAAGTTTGAGGACCGACCTGCCCGGTATCACTGTCTGCAGTTCGAATGCCGAAAAGAACTAAATCAAAGGGAGTCAGTTTTTTGATCGCAGCGCCAAGCGCCGTTGCAGTAGCCAGTGTGTCTGAACCGGCAAGTGCAGAATCGCAAAGCAATATGCTCCGATCAACGCCTAAAGCCATCGTTTCGATCAAAGCAATCTCAGATGATTCCGGACCCATGGAGACAGTTGTCACTTTCCCCCCGTAAGCTTCCCGCAAATTCAATGCTGTTTCCAGTGCAGGCCTGTCATAAGGATTTAGCTCGCAGAACTCAGGTGATCGATCCACCCGCCCTTCAGGCGCATTGACGACAACCGATTTGACACAAACAATAATGTTTAATTTCATCCGCTGGCCTCATAAAATTCGGCTCAGGAAGCCGATTGCCTGCCGGGTTGGGCTTGGACCCGGCCCGTGTCATTTAGAACCCAATACACTTCTGGCGATAACGACTCTCTGGATTTCGGAGGTGCCCTCATAGATTCTGGTGACTCTGGCATCGCGGTAATACCGCTCCACCGGATAAGATTTGGAGTAACCATAGCCGCCGTGGATCTGAACCGCCAGGTCAGTCACATTACTTGCCGTTTCTGAAGCAAAGAGCTTGGCCATGGCCGCGACTTGAGAAAGCGGCTTGCCTTGATTGTCCATCACTGCCGCCCGGTATACCATCAGACGTGCTGCATCGATTTGCGTCGCCATGTCTGCAATCATCATCTGTATCGCCTGATGTTTGGCAATTGGCACGCCGAACTGGCGGCGTTCTTTTGCATAGCGCACCGATTCGTCAAAAGCTGCCTGGGCGATTCCTAAGGCCTGGGCGGCTACACCCATTCTTCCGTTGTCCAATGCCTTAAGGCCGATTTGCAGGCCCATACCTTCTTTTCCAATTAAATTACCCACCGGCACACGACAATCATAAAGCCGAATAGAGCTCACCGGATTTGCTCGCATACCGCAAAGATCTTCAATATCCCCGACCACAAATCCGGGAGTGCCCCGCTCAGCAACTATCACACTGATTCCCTTGTGGCCGCCTTCGGCGTTCGTGCGTGCAAAAATCAGGCAGACATCTGCAATCCCGCCGTTTGTTACAAAAACCTTGTTGGCATTAACGACGTAGTGATCACCGTCGCGAAAAGCGCTTGCTTCAATTGCGCTCGGATCCGTACCGGCGTTGGGCTCTGTGAGACAGAAAGCGCCGATCTTTTCGCCTTTGGCCAGAGGCGGAATCCATTTTTTCTTTTGCTCGTCGGTACCAAAAACCATAATCGGATAAACGCCGACTCCGTAATGAACGGTCAAACAAAGTCCGAGACCTGCACAGGCTCGTGAAATCTCTTCAATTACGATGACATAGCTTAGGGCATCCATCCCGGCACCGCCGAATTCTTCAGGAACTTGAATTCCGAAGTAGCCGAGCTTCCCCATCTTTTCTACCACTTCCCAGGGAAACCGGGCTTCAAGATCCAGATCTTTGGCGATCGGCATCAGCTCTCGTTCACAGAATGCGCGAACCGAACGACGCACAGCATGATTTTTTTCATTCAAAAACACGTCCATAACAAACTCATTTAACTTTAAAAAAACGGTATGTCAACTTGGTAGAAGGTGAAAATGGTCTTTGTACGCACCAGGCGCACAGCGTTGTGGATATCATTGGATATTTAAAGAAGTCAATGGAAGGCCCACAGAAAAACGAAAAGGGCAGCTCGGCGGTATTCCTTTGAGCTACCCTTAATGAGAGGTAATCAGCGCATAAATGTAGCCTCCCCTCATTGGCAATTTCTTAACTATACTTTATTATAAGCATCATCGGCAAAATATTCAATAAATTTTGCCACTATTTTCTTAAAAAAATAGTTGCGTCCTGGTGAGTGGACTCTAGAAGTGGTTTCAAAATTCCAGATAAGGTTCAAGGGCAAGGCGTCAGACCGATCTGGAAAGCGCAGCATACATGGGTATGTGAGCATTTACCGGAGGACTGTGCTGCACCTTAATCTAAAAAAATGAGATGCGAATCCCGACTAGCGGGGCAACGCAGCCATTGGGCCTTAGATGGGGTTTTGAAACCACTTCTAGTCTATGGTCATGCAATTTTGCATTCCACCATGTGAGCCCGGTCAACCCAATTATTTTATTGCAGATTCTTGAATCAAGCACATCTTCGGTTGACATCAAAAATATTTTCAGCTAATAGCATTCGATCGTGCTTATCACATTGTGGCAGTTTGACTCGACCGCAAAGGTATCGAATCATTTGAATCCAACCGCTTGACAGGGATAGGAACCGCGAAAAGGTGTTTTGTGAAAACCGCGCAGGCCAACTTCAGCAAACGGGTTAAACTGCTGAATAAACAGTTATATTTTTTCGGATGAAGGGTTAAAAAAATGGTGGAGATGAGGGGGATCGAACCCCTGACCTCGGCATTGCGAACGCCGCGCTCTCCCATCTGAGCTACATCCCCACAAGAGACCGTTTTCATATATCAAATTTGCCAAAAGCGGTCAATCTAAAATTTATTCGAATGAGTCTGGCGGAATGCAAAGCGATAGCTGAAATCCGATATTCAGGAGAAAATTCATGAAATTTCGAGTTGAGTTAAATGATGCTCACAAAACGTATACCTTTGATCAGGATAAAATTTTATCTCCGCAAGATACGGTCAAGCGATTTAAGGAAAAATTGAAAAAAGTGAATCTGGATATATTGAAACGGACCATCCGCATCGACAACGGTCGATTGGATATCCCAATTTATTTCAGCATATGCGGTCAAGACGCCTATCATATCATTGGAACAAAGAAACAGATGGGCAAAGGCGGCACCCCGAGGCAATCCGAAGCCAGCGCGGTGATGGAACTGGCTGAACGGTTCAGTTTTTTCAGCTTTGTAAAAAATCCGGATAATTTTTTTACTGAACGGTTTCGCAATATTAAAGATAAAGATACGGTCATTCCTTTTGATATGATTGCCAAGTCGGTCCACGATGAATCGGATGATCTACCGGTTGCCCGCAAAATTTTTGAAAATTTACCCCTGAAATGGACCTGGGCTTATAACCTTACCCGGGAAAAAGAACTCCTGGTGCCTTTTGACTGGTTTTTCTCCATTAATGAATTCAATGGCCCATCTGCAGGCAACTGTACGGAAGAAGCGATCAGTCAGGGAATTTGTGAAATCATTGAAAGGCACACCTCCTCCGTCATCAGCCACAACCGTTTGAAGGTTCCGGCCATTCGGGTCGAATCCGCCACCGATCCGCTGGTGGTTGAAATGATCGGTAAATATCGCAATGCAGGAGTTAAACTTTTTGCCTCTGATTTCACCCTTGATACCGGCATTCCCAGCGTCGGGGTTCTGGCATACGATCCGGCCACATTCCCGGAACTCAGCGAAATTGTCTGGACCGCCGGGACGACCCCGGACCCCCAGAAGGCTCTTAGCCGTGCGCTTACCGAAGTGGCGCAGCTGGCGGGTGATTTTGACACAGCGGCCAATTATGTGGCCAGCGGCTTGCCCAAATATACAGACCTGGCAGATGCCGAATATGTTATGAACCCGGGAAAAATGATTGATATTAGCGCGCTGCCGGATCTATCGGATGACAATATAAAAATCGAAATTGAAAACTGCCTGGGCGCCCTGGCTTCTATTGGAATGGACGTATTACTCATCAACACGATGCATCCGGACCTTGAAATCCCTGCATTTTACACCATTATACCGGGAGCGCACTTCAGGGAAAGGGCACTGGGAACCAGTGTCGGCATGTTTGCAAGCAAACACATCGCTGATAACCGGAGTCCACAGGCAGCCATCGCCGAGTTGAGTACAATCGATAAAGAACTTCCCGGAAAATATTATGTTAAGTTTTATCTGGGGTCCTGTCATATTGCGGCGGGTGATCCCAAGACAGCGTTCACCTATTTGGAAGCGGCCTTGAATCTGGAACCCAATGAACAAGATGTTCCCAGCATCTACTCGTATATGGGGGTGGCTTTAAAAGATATGGCAGAATACCGCCAGGCCCTGAATGTACTCAAAAAAGGTGAAGAACTGGATCAGGAAAGAACCGATATCTACAATCTGATGGGATTCTGCCATTTCAAACTAAAAGAGCATGAGGCAGCCATCCAAAATTTCAAAAAGGTCATTCAACTGGATCCATCATCAGCGATTGATTATGCCAATATCGCTTCAAATTATCGCGATATGGGTAAACCCGCAAAAGCGATCCGATATTATGAGATGGCACTTACACTCGATGCTTCGATTGAATTTGCCAGGGAAAATCTGGCAAAACTGAAAAGCCAGGAAGCCTAACATAAAAGTGGTTTCAAAACCTCAGATCAGGTTCAAGGGCAAGGCACCCCGCGCATTGGAAGCGGAGCGTACACGGAGTACGTGAGCATTTCGATGCGCGGGACAACGCAGCCATTGGACCTTAGATGGGGTTTTGAAACCACTTTTAGTCCGCCTGCTCGATCCGGCGACGTAAATGCCCGATACTGCCTTTAACCTCCGCAGCCCGCTGATCCATTTCTTCTAAAATTTTTGAAGTGTGCTGTTTGTCTGTTTTGGTGCTGTCCAATCGGTCGGCCATCGCGTTAAGATCCGTAAAAAACAGTTGGAAACGGTCGATCATCAGATCTGATAAATTTTCAGCGAATTTTTCAACAAGCTTAAGCAAAAAGGCAAACTTTAAGTTTTCTCGGAAATCCTTCAACTGCTCCACAACCGACTTTAATGTTTCGCGTTTCATCTGTTGGGTACCGCCACGCAGCGCCTGGCGAAAAACTTCCGCTCGTTTTCCGGCCGGCTTTTTCAGTATTTTTTTTAGATTCCGCTGGAGGCTGTATACACCGAGGCGCAGAATTGCAGCCGTTTTGATTCTGGCTGAGTAATGCATCGTAGTCACCAGTTTGGGTGGATTCAGGCCGGACTGTTGCAGCCGGGCAACCATATCCGGCAACTCAATCTTAGGCTGTCCTTCAATATTCAAAGACACACCAAGCTTTTTCATCATGCCAATATACTCATCATAGGCGTCTGAAAGCATCGCATTGAAGGGCCGGGTAATCGTTTCAAAATACGTTCCAATTTCCTTTTCCTGCGTTTTAACGAAACGGATGATCTCCGGGTTTATGTCTTCGGTAATAAATTGATCCAGAGATTGTTTAAAATCCAGATAGCCCAGGTACATGGTTTTGGAAACACCGGGTAGATCTGTTTTTCCCTTCACCGGCTGGGTCAGCCCTTTGTAATCTTTTATAAACGTAAAAATCTTTTTGATGATTTCACCGTAATGGACATCGAAAAAGCGGTTCACATCGACATCGATCTTCTTTTTTATTTTGACAACGGCTCCGGAAATCGTCGTTTTTAACACGGTCTTCATCTGATCAACCCGTTCCTGATGGGTCCTCAGCTTATGCATCATTTCTTTGGCGCTTTGAGAATCACGGGCGAGGATATCTCGATTGATTCCGACCCAATTGTCCATTCCGGATAAAATAACACTGAGCCGTTCGAGATGATTTTGCAATAAAACAGCGCCCCGCCCGCCGCTGAGTTTTAGATCAAAGGCTGACTGGAATCGCATCGTTTCCCTCACAGAGAAATCCGTCAATTCTTCTTCAGTTTTCCATTGCAGCATTCGTAACTGATCTTTTTCCGAAAGCGTCAACTGCGGCGCGGAAAACAGATTGAACAGGGCCGAAAAAGAATACACTTCCGGATCGGGTTTGATCAGGGCCAGTTCTTCCTTCACCTTTCTAACCAGGGTCTCGAGCTCCGCAATGGATTCGTGTTCGCTAAAATCACAATTAATAACAAACAGGATGTTGTCCAGAATACCCATTTTTTTGATCATGGATAAAAATTGGATGTCTGCCTGACGCACGCCCGTTCGGCTGCTGATAACATAAACAATCAAATGCGTAAGCAGCAAATAATCCTGAATCATCGCCAGATGCATTGGATTCGAAGAATCGCTTCCCTGGCTGACGGGATCTGCAATTGAACATCTTTTAGATAGACAGCCAGGTCTTCATTGCCCACAAATCTTTTGTGTTCGGCAAAGGTGGTTTCTTCATAGCGAAGGGTTGTATCGTCAGAAGAGAGAATATCGTAAACGCGGTCATAACCTTTGATATATGAGGTCAGAAGCACATTATTAAGATTGCGGGTGTCATGGGATATCAATTGTTCTGAGCTCAATGTTTTTAAAGCCTGTTGAATTTGGTGGCGTTCGTTTTCGCTTCTGATATCGAAATTTGAATTGTTCTTGCGCCATTCCAGTGAAGGGAACAAAACCAGTGCCTGTTCCATTTCCGCATTGACTTCATCCCAGGACTTAAAGTAAAGATGCGCACTTAATCGATCGCCGGATCGCACGCGTGTGACAATTGATGTAACAACGCCGGCGCCTCTTTTCAAATAGTCGCCTCGCAACATAGAATTTAAAAACGTGCTCTTGCCGGATTTAATCGGGCCCACCACCGCCACACGCATAATATCTTCCTTCATCTGATCCGGCAGCCCCCGGCAGTTTTTCTCCCAGTCGCCGAAACTGGTTTCCGACATACCGGGCATTGATTTGGCTTTGGAAATCAGGGATAGAATATCCTGATTGATCTTTAAAATTTCTTCTTTAAGATAATTGTAGGCGTCCATACTGGTTCGTCATATTAATTTTGTTTAAGATTGCAGTTGTGGCGCAGTTCATACATCCTGCCGGCTTAATTGTCAAAATGTCTTTTGCATCTGGCAACTGGCCAAACCGATTCTTGCGATATTCAGAAAAAGCGAGTAACCAGCAGCCAGAAACGATGTGCCATTCAGCAAATCAATCAAACTTAATGCTTTCGAATAGGCCCCGACGACGGTCTTCAATTTTGCTTTTCATTTCCTGGACATAATCCGGTCGGATGCCATCTCTCCAGCGGGGATACCCGCCTCGCCAGACGTATTTGATAAGTTCCTGGAACGTTTTACGGCTGAATTTATAGGCGCCAATATCAACCTCAAGCGTTCGATGATTTGCCTCAACCGGCAGCAGAACCTGCCGGGCATAACCGGAAATCATTTCTCGAACAACGGCCTGGGTCCGATAGCCTTCCGGCTTTTGTTTGAACGCTCCAGGTTCTTCCGGAAATGGATATCTACGGTATAATTCGCCGATGAAACCGCTGAAGCGAATGCCGTGAATGGCACCCATTAAATCTCCGATTCGTCCCCTATCTTCTATGGTATAAACCGGCCAATTTGATTTTAGTTGTTCTTTATCCGCACTTTCTACCATATCATTGATATGCTGACAGAATTCCGATCCAAATAAAAAATGCTGTTCTAACAGCAGCATATCCGAATCGATATTAAAAAAGCCAAATGCAATGGTCCCATGGCTAAGGGATTCAAAAGCTAACGGCATCTTATTATCCGAATCAAATGTAAAAAAGGCAGGTGACAGATAAGAGACAACAACTCATTTTCGATTATGTGACGATCTGACCTCTTTTCTGCTCAGTCCTAAGCCCTCAGTCCTCATCACTTTTTCCCAGCGTAAACCGCCATTTGCAAAACATATCATCCGGATGGGGATCCGGCGGGGCAAACAGGCATTCAACCGTTATGCGTGCGTCAATTTCCTCTGCAAACGTTGCAAATTCACCACGGTGCATTTCTTTACAGACAAATTCACCCAAGCCTCTTTGCAACCGTGCCTGTTGAACAGGGCAAGACGGTACGGATATACAAACTTCTTCAGCATTTTGTTCGATTTTATATTCAGCCAGAATACACCATGGAAATAACTTCAGTGCTTTTACAAAACCTTCCAGCCCTTTTTCGGTAATCTGAAATTTTTTCTTTAAGTCTTTGGCAGCCATCGCAGAAATCTTACTCCAGACGCGTTCATTCAGGCGTTCGGCCGTGGGTTGATCAAAGCGTTCTGCAGTGTAAAGAAACCAAAAGGCGTCAACGACACGATAATGCCATAGCAGAAATTCAATATAATTTCGAAGATCTTCTTTTTCCATTTTATCAAAGATCTCAAGATTCATAAGCGCGTCCTTTCAGTATTACTGATCATGAAATTTAAGCAGGCCGGTAAAAATTGACCCGGCGGTAATCAAGCCACCACAAATCGCGATTGCGGTTGCAAAATTGCCCATATCGCCAATCCAGCCGATAAATACCGGAGCCAGACCGGCGCCGATGACGATCGCCAGAGGAATGATAAACGAAATGGCAATGCTTCTTAATCTGGTGGATACAATTAAGGACATTGCCGCGAATCCCGCAGGGAAAAAACACACGGCCACCAGTGGTTGTAAAAATACAATGTAGAGTATAATCGAACGGGATGCAATTCCCAAAAAGAGAGTCATTAAACCTGTTACCAGTAAAACAATTCTTAGCGTCTGCCGCGGCCCAATACGATCGCTTGCCCACCCACCGACAAATGCCATGATCACACTCGTTATTCTTGAGAGAGCAATCAGGGTATTGGCCAGATTTCTATCAATTGCGTGGTCCGTTACCAGATATAGCGGCAGCATCGTGTAAATGCCCAGGGTAGCGATGATCCCCAGGCTAAACAAAAGTACCATTACCCAAAAAGATAAATTGCCATATAACTGGCGAAAAGATTCCAGGCTGGGCGCCTCACCTTTGAATTCTCCGCCACGGCTATAGCGCAAAAAAACCGGACTCATTATCAAGGCTACAAAACCGATTAGCAAAAAGACCGTACGCCAGGAAAACCATACCAGAACGGCTTCGCAGATCAGAGGCGCTGCGACAAAACCTAAATTGGGCGCCATTTCATGTATGGCAAGGGCTTTGCCCCAGTGGCGAAAAGGAATTATGGACATCAGTGTGGCGATACCGGAAGGTAAGTAGAGACCCGTTGCCATTCCGAGCGCAAATAAACCCAGCCGCATGCTCCATGGCCCTGCGCAAAATGCAATTCCGATTAAGGCGAACCCAATAGCGGTATTGGAGATGATGATGGTTCGTTTATGGTTCAGTCGCGAGGATACGAATCCCGACCCGATCAGCGTGATGAAGTACCCGAGCGAAATCATAAAAAACAGCGCCCCGGCATCCGCGTGGGTCAAGTTCAGATCCGTTTCAATCCTGGGAATCAGAGGCGCTGATATGATCCGGCAGATAAAGTTAATAAAAAATATGGATGTCAGAATAAGAAGCGGTCCTATTTGATTAAAAAAGGAAATGTTTCGCATTCATCTTTCCGCTGAAGGTTCAAACCCAAATTGCGGGTTAATCTGCTGGATAGTATTCCCTAACAATTGGCTCATAAAGGGTTTGCCCGATCAATACACCTGCGAACCCGGCTGTTTTATGCGAATTGATCATTTCGGCAATCCGCCGCCCGGCTTCCAGCCGTTCCCGCGATTCAGCCTGGTTGAGAAAAGCAATCCGTTTTGCGTGGGCTGGAAATCCTTTCATAATGCCGTTATCATTCACGAACACTTCTGCAATTGCAGATTCAGTTATCACTGCGCCCAGAGCCAGGCCCGTTATTTTCGACACCAGCTGTGGACGAAACGCCCATCTTTGCGTCAACGGTCGGCCAATCGCTTCCAAACCGATAATGCCAATAACCCAAGTTGTGCTTTGCGGAATGACAGGCTCATGCACTGCAGGCGCTTTAACCGGTTTGCCGGCGGCACCGTCCGCTTCAACCACAATCCAGCGAAAGGCTCCGGATCGCCAGATCGCATCAATTGTTTCCGGCGCGAACCCTTTCAGCTTGTTCCGGAGAGGAATCAAGCGGCTGCCGGCTGAAATATGCGGATTTCGCTTTAAAATTTCTCTGGCACCTATAGCAAAGTCTCCGGCGGACTCGGATATCATCACGATAGCGGTTTGTTTCCGGTTGGGCATATAGATTTTAGTCGTCGTCGTGGATAGCACTGCAGCACCCTGTCTGGATAGTTCACGGGCAAGACGAAACATCAGCGCTGTTTTTCCACCGGCACCCACAAGACTGATTACACCGCCTTTGTTTAGCTTTAAGCTGTGCCGTAATGAGGTCATTGCCGTGTTCCGTGTTTCGCGTTACGAGTTACGAGTCGCGGGTTGCAAGTTTGCCTTTCTTATGGATAGAGTATCAGATGTCAGCGATTTGGCTGCTGGCTTCTCGCTTCTTGCTGCCGACCAGGAACCAGTGGCCAGTAGCCAGCAGCCAGTAGCCACCGGAGGCCTGACACCCGAAACCTGAAACCTGCTTATTAGTTGTAAACCCTTAAGATCGCCTCGAGCACCGATCCTGAAATCGCTCGCGCTTTATCAGAAATCGTGTGACAATAATCAACTTTGCCTCTGGGATCGATATCGCCAAGTTTCATTCCCTGGCGCACGTTTGAGGTTGAACGGATGAGCCCGCGCAGCACTCCATCGATTTTCGCCGGGACTATATCCGCTGCGACCGTTGCAACCACATCTCCTTTTTTTACCAGGTCGCCGATCGAACATCTGGCCTTAAATTCTCCGTCGCAGGGGGCCCGCAGAACCCTTTCTTCAGTATAGCCGCCGATGGAGCCCGGTATCCCTGTATTTGGTTCAGCTGCACCGGAAGACATAATCCTGCCTAAATTATGGCCGCGATTGGTTTCGATGACGACATGGACATCCTGCCCGGCGATAAAACCGGGACCGAGTCCGATGACCAGCGGCGCTTCGTCCAAATGCGTGCCCATGTTTTTTTTGGCCAATATCGCGTCGATCACCACATGAGGTTCAACGCGATCGAGCATTTTCCATTCAGGGTCAACAACGACTGCAATTTTTTCCCGGGTCCAGACCTCGCGAATGGCGGTCTCATTGTCCGCCATGCACGCTTCGACACCTTCTACGCTTTGGCTGTCATCAAGCACGGCCTCACAAAATGAAACCTCACGCCTGACTGCCAGAGGAGAAGGGGTCTCCAGCATCAGAATCTGACGAATATTGGACATATAAACCCGCCAGGCAACCGCACTGGCCATCTCCCCTGCCCCTTTGATCGCTACAATCAGCTCATTGAGTTTCAATTCTCAATCCTCCAACTTTATGATGCCTCTTTTTTTACCACAAGGTTCACAGAGCAAAAACGATATTTTCATCTGACTTCTGTCCTCTGACACCTTATTGGGTTCCTACTTCCCAAACGGACAAACCGGAAACTGGCATCGGTCACAATTCAGACACAGGCCGCCGTGTCCCATTTCCGCAATTTCGTTTTTGTCAATACGGTCTCCCGCCAGAACCCTGGGGAAAACCAGATCAAAAATGGTTGATTCATGGTAGTAGACACAGGCCGGCAAACCGAGGATCGGCGTGCCCTTCAATCTGGCATACAGAAACATGGCCCCCGGAAGAACCGGAGCACCGTATGCCACAATTTCCGCTCCGATTCTTTTGACTCCCTGGCGCGTCACGTCATCCGGATCCACTGATAGTCCACCGGTTGTCAGAATAAGGTCGCAACCCAGGTTTATGAGTTCAGCGACTGCCTCTGCAATAGCTGCCACTCTGTCCGTCACCAGAATTTTTTTTATGATCCTGGAGCCGTATGCACTCACCTTTTTGCCGACATATTTATCAAATTCATCCTTAATGATCCCGTCATAAATCTCGGAGCCGGTTACCACAGCCCCCACCTTTAATTGCCGGTAGGGCATGATGCTTATCACCGGGTGCTGTTTTTCGGCGATATGTTCCAATCGTTCGATCTTCTTCACATTCAGCGTCAAGGGGATGATTCGAGTTGCCGCCACAATTTGATCCTTTTGAACTGGAAAATTGTTTTTCAACGTCGAGACAATAATTTTGCCCAGTTTATTGATTTTTAAAAGCGCTGCGCGATCGACTTTTACAATGCCGTCAGCTTGGCTGATGATATTTGATTTTCCTTCGGACGGATCTGTCCAGTGGAGTTGCGTTCCGCATATTGCCCGGGCAATACGCAGTGCAGCGTCGTCTTCGTGCAGATGGTTTGCCGTAAAATTTAAAACATACAGACGTTTTTTGCCGAGTTTTAACAATTCAGGAATATCTTCTTTTTTAACGATATGCCCTTTTTTAAACCCGACTCCTTTAAATTTTCCAGGAATGATACGCGTAATGTCATGAACCAGAACCATTCCGACCGCATTTTCCACTTTTACTTTTTTCATCGCAGATTCTCAGCCTCAATAAGTGTAATTTCGTATTCTGATTTAATCCTTCACCCAGTCTTCATTTTCAAATTTCCGATTGCGCTTTCCACCTGATTTCTCAAAAGATGCAATCCACTGTCTAACACGCTCCTGACCGTATGTCGCTTTCCAGGCCTCAACAATTTGATCAACCGGAATATCCGCATAGGTTCCATGATCCGTTATGTATTCCATAAATAATTCTTTTTCCTCATTGTAAGGCTGAAATATCGAATCTTCGCGGCCGTTAAATTCCAGCGGCGTCACCTTGGCTCTGCGGCAGAGCTCTTTGTTGAAAGCCGGCGTCGCTTTAACCCATTTGCCGTCCAGATAAAATTCCATAAATCCGTGATAGGAAAAAATATTGGACCCCAGATAATCGATCAATTGCTGGGTGGCCAGATGATTGTGGACATCGGCGAAACCGAGCCGAGTGGGGATGCCGCAAGCCCTGCCGACCGCACATAGCAGACTGGCTTTGGGGATACAAAACCCCCGTCCTCTTTTCAGTACGTTGCTGGAACGATAATGCTCCGGTCGGTAAAAGGGGGTATAAGGATCATACCAGATTCCATCTCTGACGGCATAATACAGATTGATCGCTTTAGAAATCGGATCATCATCTGCACCTTTGATTACAGACATGGCGAAATCAATGATTATCTTAGAATCTGAATCGATGATGGGTGTGGCACTAAGGTATTTTTTATTTTCAAGGCTCATATCGATTGTCTCCGAAATATTTAGCTCGTATATCAAACAATGCCATCATGCGTCAAAAGTTGTGTAGAAAAAAGGATTCGCTTATGCTACACTCCGCAAAAATTTTTCGATGCCAAGGAGGTTATGATGTCATCCAATGTTATGGTTATCATTTCGACCGCAGAAAAGGACAAAGCGCTGACCGGTATCCTGTATGCAAAAAATGCTCAGAAAAATAAATGGGTTGATAACGTCAGAGTCATCTTTTTCGGCCCTTTTGAAAATCTGGTTTGCGAAGATGAAGACGTCATCCAGGCTGCTTCGGAATTGCTGGACTACCAAACGCCGATTGCCTGCAAATTTTTATCGGATAAATCCGGTGCCAGTGACAAGCTTGAAGATCTGGGCTTTAATGTCGAATACGTGGGCGCCTTAATTTCCGATTCCATTAAAGCGGGTTACGTTCCGATGATATTCTAGCACCATGATGAAGGTGAAACCAACTGCCGGAATTATTTTAGCCGCCGGTGCATCGACACGATTCGGCGAACCGAAACAACTCTTGCGGCTCAAAGGTAAGTGCCTGCTTGAGTGGGTGCTCGATGCGGCTTTTAACTCCGAGCTTGACAGAATCGTGCTGGTTTTAGGCTGCGCCCATCAAAAAATTCTGCAGGCACTGGGTAAAAAATCACAGCACGCAAAGCTTCTGGTCGCAATCAACCCGCAATATGAAAAAGGCCAAAGCCGTTCTCTTCATATCGGGCTATCACAAGTTAAAAACGATTACGCGGCGGTAATGTTTCTACTGGGTGATCAGCCCATGCTGAAAGCCGCGACCATCAATGTTTTGCTGGAAAAATTCTGGGCCGCCGAAAAAGACATATGCGTTCCCATCTGTCAGGGCAAAAGAAAAACGCCTTCCATATTCAGGCGCTGTTTTTACACCCAGCTGATGGGCATTAAAGGCGATCTGGGTGCCCGGCAATTGATCGATGACA
>WOR8_10009177_pt1 | contig 17596 bp, 17 predicted proteins | sample DeeMarSeWOR38_10_FD_19890 | JGI IMG/M metagenome (IMG submission 19890)
GAGAAGGGTGTTCAGTCACTGGATGCGCCAGTCTCCGGCGGTGATATCGGTGCAAAGAACGGTACGCTGACCATCATGGTCGGCGGTGATGCGGATGCACTCGAAAAAGTGATGCCCATCTTTGAAGCGATGGGTAAGACTATCACCCATGTTGGCGATGCGGGTGCGGGACAGGTTGCCAAGGCTGCCAATCAGATCATGGTTGCTGCGCAGATGGTCGCTATGGGCGAACTGCTGGTCTTCTCGAAAAAGGCTGGCGTTGATCCGCAAAAGGTTGTGGACGCCATCAAAGCCGGCGCTGCCCAGTGCTGGAGCTTAGACGTCAAGCCGCCACGTTTGTTCGAGGGCAACCGTCAGCCGGGGTTCAAAGCTTACATGCAGGCCAAGGATCTGAACATCGTGATGGAATCCGCGCGCGAGTACGGCACTCCATTACCATTGACGGCTGAGAGCACACAACTCTTCAATGCTATGTTGCAGATGGGTATGGCCGAACTGGACAATTCTGCGGTTGTAGGCGTGATCGAGAAGTTGGCCGGAGTGGGGTTGTTGGATTGATTATGTTATTGTAGGGGCGGGGTAACCCCGCCTCTACAGGGAAAAATATGAAAATATTAAAACGTTATTGGCCCTGGATTCGTGACCTGGGCCTGATCATCATCGGTTCGTTGGCGCAGGCGGTTGGCTTGCGTCTCTTTCTTATCCCGGCAAACCTGGCTTCGGGTGGGGTAAGTGGTATTTCGCAACTCATCAACCACTTCACTGACTGGCCGATCGGTTTGATGGTACTTATCGGTAACCTGCCGCTCTTTATCATCGGCTGGCGTTTCCTGGGCGGACGCAAGTTCGGCCTGCGCACGGCAGTTGCCATCATCTCCTATTCCGTTGCAGTGGATGTGCTGGTCTTTTTCCTGCCCGTAAACGGCCTGACCGATGACATTTTCCTGAATTCGCTGTATGGCGCGGTGGTGGCCGGTTTCGGCTATGGACTGGTCTACCGCGGACGAGGCACCAGCGGCGGCAGTGACATCCTGGCGCGCATCCTGAACCACTGGCGGGGTGTGTCGATGTCGGCCAGTTATTTGATGGTAGATTCGGCTGTTATTTTGGGAGCAGGTTTGGTCTTCGGCTGGAAAGAAGCGCTGTATGCGCTCATCACGCTCTACGTTAGCGGACTGGTCGCGGAGACCGTCCTGGAAGGCCCACGCACCGTCCGCACGGCGTTGATCGTCACCGCGCAGCCGAAACTGGTCTCAGAGCGTATTCTTGAAGACATGTCCCGCGGCGTGACAATGATGTCGGCTACGGGCGCCTACACCGGTGCAAACAGGCCGGTGCTGTATTGCGTGGTCACGCGCGCAGAAGTGGCTTTACTTAAAAATATTGTCAATGAAGCCGACCCAAAAGCCTTCATGGTCATCGGGCAGGCACATGAAGCATTAGGAGAAGGTTTCCAACCGTTGAAGGCGTGATATACCGCTAAAACAAATTCTTCCGGATATATTCCAGCGTGAAAACTTCTCGGGCCGTCCACTGGGGCGGCCTTTTCGTTTCAGATCGTAAAATGGCTTTATTGGTTTGGATAGCGGTCTCTATATTCACCCAGACGGGTTGAAAGCCTAAATTTGCTTCGTAGTCGTCCAGATGCTGCTCTTCAATAGCTGAATCGACTTCACACAGGTAATAGCTGGAGGTCATCTTGAAAACATCGAATTCGTTCTTCATGGGAATCGCGTATTCGATAATGCAGCCAATTTTCTCCAGGATGCGTGTCAGGTTCATGCCGCACTCTTCTGCAACTTCGCGTTTTAATGCGAACTCATGGCTTTCGTCCTCATCAACGCCCCCGCCGGGGAATTTGTAATCGCCGTTGACAGGCGAATACACCATCAACAAGTTTGACCCTCGAATCACCACCGCCCTGACTGCTGCGCGGACTGCTGCGCGCTGGTCGGTTTTGCCGTGGACATTAACATTTAGGTCTCGAAAGATTTCTGTCAGGATTTGCATAATAGCCAGGCAGGGATACGGAGTAGCGAAAGATGAAATTCAGCCTATTCCTTTTATTGGCTCAAGCAATTCACCACGGTTGACCAGACCGACACATCACCCGACAAAATATCTTTGCAGTACTTCAGCAAATCTTCTTTTCGGTTTTCGAAAGTCTGTCTTACTTCTTCGCTCGTTTGTGAGCTTTTCCTTGAAGACTTGTATTCTGGATCAAGGCATTCTGCGATTGTGCTAACTCCTAAATTCCGAGCTTTTGGATCGGTAGTTGCTCTTTCTCCCAATTCTCCCGACAACCTGATACCAACAGAGCAAAGATAAAAGAGCGGTGACAACCCCAAATAAAAGTTCAGCTCGATATCGCCCTTCTTAGCGGTAATAATGTATTCCCCCATACCAGTCCATATGGCTTCACCCTGAAGTTCGAAACCATACTCTTCAAATACAGAACCGAATGTTTCTTTGATGATTGATAAGAAAGGGATATCTTTTTCTTTAGGCATTGAATTTCCTTGCTTCTATTATCAGTGATTTAGAAAAACGCATCCCCGTTATCGCTATTTTCATCTGGTTTTTTTGCGTGGAAACTTAGAACAACATTTATCAACAAAGCTGCTCCGACAATCCAATAAGGACTATTGATAATTGTAAATAGGATAAAACCGAAATTCCCTTGAAAAAATTCTACTATTCCCAGCAATGGGAAACAAAATAGAAGACCGAAAAAAGTCATAAATAGAAGATAGATTGGGTTTCGTATTCGAAATTTGAATGTAATCAATTTTCAAAAAATAACTCCTTCAATATGAGCGTTCTCAAAATCTGTTTCAAGAGGATCGTACCCGCTTCTTCCGGGGCGGATACGATGACCAGCCCAACCTTTAATTAAAAATGATTGGGCATTTAGATATACCCACCCTGGAACAGGATTATTATTTTCCACCCATTCTTTATATTGAGTTTCATCTAGCTCTGTATTGATATCAAATGCTACTTGCTCGAAAATAATTTTACCGGAAGAAATATCGAGATAAAACTCTTCTTCATATCTTACCTTGGCATTACTGAGATTATTCCAGGCTCTATAGAATTGAGGATTTAGCTCTACGGCTTTGCTATATGAAATTATTGCTAATTCTAATTGGCCTGCTTCTTCCAAGATCATGCCAAGGTAATTATGTGCCGCTGCAATGCGAGGCATATTCGATTTAGCCAGTTCACATTGTTCTAAAGCCATCTCAAGTTCATCTTCATATGCGTACTCAAGTGCTTGGTCGAGATATTGCTTCGTGATTGACTGTTGAAATTCTTCTTCAATATCTTTCTCGACACTAATCATGTTCTCCCAAGCATCTCTTAATTCAGGGTCAAGGTGAATAGCTTTTTGATAGTCAGCAATTGCGTTTTCTAATCTCCCCATCTCATCATATATTTCTCCGCGACAATTAAAAGAAAGCGCAAAATCAGGCATCATTTGAATTGCAAGTTCACACTCTTGTAGAGCAAGTTCTAGCTCATCTTTTTGAAAGTAGCTATTCGCTTTATTGAGAGAAAGCAATGTTTCTCTTCTTATCTGTGGATCAGGAATAGTACCTAATCGTTCAATCAAGAGTTCTTTGATTATTTCAAATGCTACATCATCCCACTCTGTAGTATCCCCATTATGCCAAATATTCAATAAATCTTCGGTTTCCCTCAGTTGTAAGTTGTTATAGATTTTTTCTCGGAGATTTCTACTCATGATATTCCTCAAACATTATCTATTTGAAGATGTTGGGGAGTATTTTTCATCTACCCAAACTGCATCGCTACCCCAACCACGATCATGATCTGTGCCAGGTGATACATCCCGATGTTCAGCATGCGTCCGTTTTTGATGGGATTGACAAAGCGGTGCCAGGCCAGGGTGATATCTGAAAAATAGAAAAAGGCGGCCCCAAAGCTGACCAATAAAGCGGCGGTTGCATCCCAATCCAGGCGGAAGAGTGTCAGCATGGCGGCCAGCAGCATCAGTGTGATCACAACGCCATAGATGATGACCGGCACCACCAATCGGATTTGTCCCTTTGTGCGTAGGCTACCCACAATACGGCGCAGCACCCTGACTGAGCCGAGTCCGATAACGATCGCCATGCCAATGCTCCAGATTGTCGGCCCTTGCGGCAGGGGAATGTTGAAACCAACCAGATATGCTACATGCCCTAACAAGAAAGCTACCAGGCCAACGATGAAGAAACGGTCGATGAACATCAGGGCGATGTCCCCTGCCAGCGAGAACAGGATACCGATCCCGAACCACAGCAATGCGCCCTGTAGACCGGCTGTTGTGTACAGCCAGATGAACAGGCAAACCATCACGGCCGGTTTGACAACGAATTCCAGTTTGCGCCAGCCTTTGTATAGGGCCAGAGATTCAAGCCCGGCAAAGATAAATGCTAAGATGATGAGAATGTTCATATTAGCCTCCCGTTTTATCTGTCAGTGCGAGGAGCGACGAAGCAATTATCTGTTATTGGGAGATTGCCACGCCCCGTGTTGCGGGGCTCGCAATAACACTAAAAAATCTTATTTCTCTTCCTTTTATCAATCTTATACCCAAAGCGCTTCATGGCCTTCTCGTCTTTGCGCCAATCTTTCAGTACCTTCACGCGCAGTTCCAGGAACACCTTGCGTCCCGACATTTCCTCGATCTCATGCCGCGCCGCCGTGCCGATGCGTTTGAGCATCTCTCCGCCGCGCCCAATCACAATTCCCTTTTGCGAGTCGCGCTCAACAAAGATGGTAGCCGCGATGTAAGCGCCCTCTTCGCCGCGTTCAGTGAACTCATCGATGCGGACGGCTACGCCATGCGGCACCTCGTCACGCAGTTTCAGCAGGCAGGCCTCACGGATCAACTCGGCAGCGATCTCACGCTCGTATAGGTCGGTGATCTGCTCAGGTTCGTACTCGGGTTTGCGCAGGGGGATCAGTTCAGTCAGTGCCACCAACAAAGGCTCCAGCCCCTCGCCGCCAGTGGCTGAAATGGGGAGTACTTGCGCTTCTTTCGGGACCAGGGCCTGGTACGCTTCGAGATTCGATGTCAGAGCTTCGGCAGGAACCAGGTCTATTTTGTTGCATGCAAGTACCAGCGGAGTCCGACGCGCAAGTCGTGAGAGACGTGTGCCGATTATTTTGTCTTCATCACTTGGGGCTTCAGAAACATCTACCAGAAAGAGCACCGCATCCACACCAGGGATAGCTTCTTCGGCCTCCTGATTGAGAAATTTTCCCAATTTGTGACGCGGGGTGTGAATACCAGGCGTGTCCACAAATACGATCTGGGCATTGTCGGAAGTAAGGATGCCAAGCTGACGGCGACGGGTTGTTTGCGCCTTGGGTGTGACGGCAGCAACTTTCTGTCCGAGCAGGGCATTGATCAGCGTGGATTTGCCCACGTTAGGGCGTCCGATAACGGCTACAAAACCGAAGCGAAAATCAGGATTCATATGGTGAGTCTATCATAAAGCGCTATCAGAATGGCATTTGACGCCATTTTTAAGTATACTTATGGGGGATTGACTTTGCATTTTTGTTATTTTTTTGCGTGTAATCGCACTTCCCTGTAAGGAAGTGTCAGTGTAAGATTATTATTGTTACAGGTGGCAAGGATGCCAGAAAACTCATATTACAATTTTGACATCATCATCGAACGATCCGCAAATAAATATAAAGCCAGGGTGATTGATTCGCCTATCGGTACGGCATCTGCGGAATTCGATATTCCTCTCTCCGACCTACAATTGGAAAATTACATTCTCCGGATGGGAAGGACACGCCAGGGAAAGCGTTTGCCGTTTGAATCAAGTGAATTGATAGCTGTCAAGCAATGCGGGGAAAGCCTGTTTGATGCAGTTTTCACAGGAGAAGTATACACATGTTTTGCAATGAGCCGGGAGTGGTCTCGAGAGCAAGGTAGAGGCCTGCGCATCCGCTTGCATATCGAAGTGCCGGAGTTCCATGATTATCCCTGGGAGTTGCTATACAACTCAAAGACCAAGCAATTCCTGGCGCTTTCGACTGACACGCCAATCGTACGCTATTTTGAATTGCCGTTTCCCGAACACCCACTTTTGGTAGAAATGCCTATCAAAATCTTGGTGATGATCTCCAGCCCGGAAGGCTTTCCGCCGCTGAATGTGGATGATGAATGGAATAAGCTGGAAAGCGCATTTGCGCCTCTCATCCAGCGCGGCCTTGTGGTGCTGGAGCGTTTGCAGCGGCCAACTTTGGGCGAACTGCAAAAAGCCTTGCGACGTGATCAGTTCCACATTTTCCACTTTATCGGTCATGGCAAGTTTGTGGTTCATAAGCAAGATGGCGTGCTTTTGATGGAAGAAGAATTGAATGGTCGTGGGCGGCCCGTCAGTGGTCAATATCTGGGCGTCCTTTTACATGACCACCAGTGGCTGCGTATGGTTGTTTTGAACGCCTGTGAAGGTGCGCGCACCTCCCAATCGGACCCGTATGCTGGTGTGGCGCAGGCGTTGGTGCAGCAAGGGATTCCTGCCGTGATTGCTATGCAATTCCCTATTTTCGAAGATTCCGCGGTTGAGTTTGCATACGAATTTTATGGCGCAATTGCAGATGGCTTTCCTGTTGATGCCTCAATCTCCGAAGCGCGCAAGGCGATCTTCACCACCGGTAACGAGACGGAATGGGCCACGCCAGTCTTATTCATGAATTCGCCGGATGGGAGAATTTTTGACCTGCATACGGCACAAAAAACGCTTCCATTGAATATTATGGACGCTTCTGAAACCGAAACAGATGAACTTGTTTCCGTTAAAGGAGAAAAGACCACACTCCAACAGAAACCTCGCAAAAAAGGCACCCCATTCTGGAATCGATTGGCTCTGGGAATAGCCATCGTCGGGTTGGTAGGGATCGGGGGTCTCTGGCTGGCCGGGGTATCTTCCTCGCCTCCTGCAATTCCCGTCAAAAATACATCTACCCCAAGTGTGACATCCACAGTCACACTCTCGACCAGCACTGCTACCTCAACGCCATTTTCGAATGCAACGGCTACTTCAACACCTGTGCCGACAGCTACGCCATTTCCGAATGAAATCAGGGACAGCAAGAACGTGGAAATGGTTCTGATCCCCGCAGGGAACTTTACAATGGGCAGTAACGAGGGTTATATCGATGAGAAACCAGTACACTCTGTTTATTTAGATTCCTACTACATTGACAAGTACGAAGTGACGAATGGACTCTACGAAGTATGCGTGCAATTGAATATTTGCAGAAGGCCTATAGATGTCAGTTCTTATCAGCGTCTAAGCTATTTTGGCCATCCACTGTTTGTCAGGTACCCGGTGATCAACGTGACATTCGAGATGGCGCGTGCTTATTGCGAGGATTGGCGCGGCGCGCGCTTACCCACTGAGGCAGAATGGGAAAAAGCTGCGCGTGGCACGGATAACTCTACTTATCCCTGGGGAGAAGAAATCGGTTGCGAATATGCAAATTATCGCGACAGTGCATGCGAACGGGTTCGTGATACAGCTTCTGTAACAAGTTTTGAGAGAGGCGTCAGCGACTATGGTGTCTATAACATGTCTGGCAATGTATGGGAGTGGGTAAAAGATTGGTATTCTCCGGCGTACTATCTTAATTCTCCAACCGAAAATCCCACTGGTCCTAAAAATGCTGTTGTTGGCATTTATTACATAAAACGGGGGGGAAGTTTTCAAAAAGATGGCAAAATGGCGACCACAACCAATCGCGAAAAAAACGATCCTACGAATTACGGCAGCGATCTCGGTTTTCGATGCGTCCACCCGATATCCGATGAGTTCCCCTAAACAAAACATGCCGCCTCCCTGATTTAAAAAAGGGTAAGATTATCTACATGAAATGGGAAAATGCAAAAGGTGAATTACTCAAGGCGATTGAAAAACTACGCTTCGGACTCATTACAGACGTAGATGGCACTATCAGCCCCATCGTTGATGTGCCAGACAAGGCACGCGTCACACCCCGGAACCTGGAACTGTTGGCCGAATTACAAGCTCAACTCACACTGACAGCGGTCATCTCAGGCCGGGCAGTCGCAGACGTTTATCAACGCATTGGCCTGCCAGGCTTGGTTTACATCGGTAATCATGGAATGGAACAGTGGCAGGATGGGGAAGTGATCGTCTCACCAACAGCAATAGCTTACAGAGAAAATTTATTAGCAGCAATACCTGAGATCAAGCAAATTTTGATAAAAGGTATGCGTTTTGAGGATAAGGGGGCCACCCTGTCTCTTCATTATCGCCAAACCAATGATCCAGAAAAGGTTGCAAATAAGTTTTCACCTCTAATGAAAAACATTGCCAAGAAACATGAACTGAATCTGACACAAGGCCGTATGGTTTTCGAATTCCGGCCGCCAGTGAAAATCGACAAGGGTACGGCTTTCGTAGAATTGGCTAAATCCAACCAGTTGGATGCAGCTTTCTACCTTGGCGACGACACAACTGACGTGGCAGTGTTTCGTACCGCCCAGCGGCTACGGGAAGCGGGGCAATGTCTGGCTTACGGGTTGGGGGTTAAATCTCAGGGCACGCCACAGGCCGTTTTAACGGAAGCAGATTATCTTGTTCAGGAAGTTGCGGGGGTTGAATCCTTCTTAGCCTGGCTCTTAGAGGCGCGCATGGCATCATCCACTTGGTTATAAAACCAGTCACGGATGTCCGCATTCAAAACAATTTTTTTCAACGCTTCCGCACGCTTACGTTTTTCTTCGGGAAGCATGGTCAACCCTTGATGAATGGCGTTGGCAGTGCCATAGGTGTCAAACGGTGACACGGTGAGCGCATGGTCACCAAGTTCGTAAAACGCCCCGGCATCTTCAGAAAGAACTAAAATGCCATCTTTTTGATTAACCAGCACACCTTCCTTTGCGACCAGATTCATGCCATCAGCTAAAGGATTGACCAACAACACATCGTAAAATTGCATGGCGGCAATTGCGCGCTCGTAGTTGTCTCCCACCACAATCCGCACTGGCTCCCAGTAGGGGGTGCTGTATGCAGCATTTATCATCCCGGCATCAGACATAATATCCCTGAGATAATCCTGATACTCATCCACCTTCATGCGAGAAGGGACAAGCAAGGCCATCATTTGCACTTTGCCGCGGTGCTCAGGATGCGTTTCCGATACGATCCACACGCAGAATAAGTTTACGGTCGCCTACAAAGTTGATCAATTGGGATTTTAGTAGATGTGTTTCTGGTTCTTCAATCAAGGTATTTAATTTTTGTGTATCCACTGAAATGGGATATGCCGTCGCTTGAACAATGCGACCATTATATTGAATTGAATTCCTGCTGCCGAGTGAATGCGCCCCATCTAGGTAAAATCGACAGGTTTGCACAAAGTTAAAAGCATCTTTCTGCGTTTGGAAGCCTACCCGGTCAGATTGCAAAAGACTGGTCAAGATGAGCTTACGTATCTGCCCAGGCAATATCCGCCAGGCATCTGGCCCAGGCCATGGGATGTGGATGAACGGCTGAATATATACACGATCTCCCAATAATTCACGCAGAAAGTGGGGCAACAAATACAGATGATAATCCTGCGGAAAAATGATTACTGGCCGCTTTTCATCCTTTATAGTTTCGGCTATTTTCTGCGCAAACACTTTATTGATCTCTACGTATCCGTTTTCCCAGGCTTCCCAGGTTTCTTGCGTGATGCTGGGATTACGTGGTGCATCCCAAATCTGATGTTGAATAAACCACAGCATCGGATTTGCGATCACATTGTAGTAGCGCAGGTAAGCCTTCTTTTTGGGCTGCATCAAGCGTAATGAAATCCCCTCAACATTTTGCGGCTTTTCATTGGTTGTCTTTAGCCAACGATAATCATCTTTGCTTATGGCAGTCGCTACCCAGAGCACATCGTGTTTTTCGGCCAATGCCCCCAGGGCGGTTACCAGGCCGCCACTGCCACGCTTAACTTCAAAGGTGCCATCCTTTTTTCCTTTGAAGGAGAATGGGCCACGATTTGAGACGATAATAATCAAAGGTTTCATAGAATACTCTTTTTTGAAATAACCGTTTCCTCCAAGTGATTATCTCAGGAAGCATTCTTATTCTAACATGTTCAATTAGGCTATTTGTTCGAATAAAATCAGGGGCTTTTACGTTAATATAGTACAAGCGCAAAAAATCTCTCGAAAGGATCTCTCGCGGTGACGATCATCTCGCAGGCCAACGAAACAGAGTTGGTCACCAGAGCACAAAGTGGCGATCGCAATGCCTTCAGCGAATTGGTTCGCACCCATTCTCAGGGTGTGCTGAATGTGATCTATCGCATGTGCGGCAATATGCAAGTTGCAGAAGATGCTGCCCAAGAGACCTTCATCCAGGCCTGGCTGCGACTGCCATCTTATCACCAGAAATCTTCTTTGCGAAACTGGCTATATCGCATTGCGGTAAATAGTGCCATAGACATGCTGCGCAAAGAAAAGCGTATCCTGCCCGGGGCAGTCGAAGATTTGAACCTGGCAAATTTGGAACCCGGCCCGGAATCAATCGTCGCAAGCTCTGAACGGACAGTAGTAGTACAAGACGCAGTGCTGGCCTTGCCGGATGCCAGCCGGGCGGTACTGGTACTGAGAGAGTTCGAGGGACTTTCCTACCAGGAAATTGCAGATGCGCTAGAAATTCCGGTTGGTACGGTAATGTCACGTTTGAATTATGCTCGAAAATTATTGAGAGAGAAATTAGAAGTGCAATTATTCTCGTTTACGGAGGTTGAACATGTCTGATCATATCGTTGAATTGCTCAGCGCCTATCTGGATGGTGAACTACATGGCGGACAACTCCGCAAGGTGGAAACACATCTAGACGAATGCCAGGCCTGTCAGGAAGAGTGCGCATCGTTGCAAGCTCTGTCGGCAGCGCTTCATGACGCGCCCATACCTGATTTCCCTTCGCCAGAGCGTTTCGCCGCAGATGTGGCGCTACGCCTGCCACGCACACCGGTCAAACCATTGCGCAGCAGAGCGTTGGAGGTTGGTTGGTGGCTGGCGCCGGTCGGGCTGATCGTAACGTGGGTTTTCATCAGCACGACCATCCTGGTCAGCAATGTAGTAACGGCAGCCAATGGATTTGGGTTGTTGGATAGCGCCTCAGCATGGCTGGTAAATGGCTCGTCAGGAGCGAATTATTCAGCATTTATTGGACAATTTGGTTTACTGGAACAAGGCAGCCTGGAATGGTTCGCTGCCTCTGAGAATTTTACAAGATCATTTATTTCGAGCATTTTCTGGCAAGTTGCAATTGGGATGTTCTATCTCAGTTGGTTTGCGATTTGGTGGGCGCGCCATACGCGTCAGGGGCTAGGCCAGCCCCTTGAAAGCTGAAGCAGGCCCACGGTCAAGTAAGAACGAATAGAAATAAGGAGAAAACAATGGACCCCGTCAAAATTCTAAAACGTGCCTGGCACATCCTGTGGAGCTATCGCGCTCTATGGGTCTTTGGACTGATCCTGGCCCTTACGGCCGCTGGAACAAGCGGTGGCGCCAGTAATAGTAGCTCAAGTTACAGTGGCGATAGTAGCAATCAAGGTTACGAAGCGCCCTTGCCTGAGAACTGGCGTGAAGAAATCGATAAGGTCTTCACGGAGGTTGGCGAAGGATTCGATAAACTGTTCACAGAAGGTTTGCCCGATGCTGGTATCTCGGGAGGAGAATTAACCGCCTTTTTGTGGATCATCGCTGGTTTCGTGCTGGTCATGATTGTGGTTGGGATTGTGATGACGTTTGCCCGCTATGTTTCCGAAACCGCAGTCATCAAGATGGTTGATGAGTATGAAGCTACCGACACGAAGATTACTGTGCGGGAAGGTTTCCGTATCGGCTGGTCGCGCACCTCCTGGAGGCTGTTCCTGATCAACTTGATCGTAAACTTGCCATGCATCCTTCTCGTTGGCTTGCTGATTGTAGTCGGCTTTGTTATATATGGGTTTGTTGTGGGCGGGAACGAAGCCATTGCTGTGGCAGGCATTGTCAGCCTGATCGGTGTTGTATTCCTGTCCATCTTCGTGGTTGCGATCGTAAGCATCTTCCTGTCCTTGTTCCGTCACTTCTTCTGGCGAGTTTGTGCTCTCGAGGATGTGGGCGTGGGGGAAGCACTGCGGCGCGGCTTTGCGCTGGTACGCGAGAACTGGAAGAACGTCGGCTTGATGTGGCTGGTCATGATCGGCCTGGGTATTATCTGGCTAGTGGTATCTTTCGTCGCAATGATAGTGATGATCCCCATTATGTTGATCACCGGCGCTATTGCGGCGCTTGTAGCAGCCGCCCCCGGTCTGCTCCTGGTCGGTTTCTTCAGTTTGTTCTTGAACGGCTGGTTACCCTGGGTTGCTGGTGGTCTCTTCATCATGCCCCTGTTCTTTGTGATCGCCTTCTCGCCCTGGATACTACTGACAGCCTGGCAACAGGTCTTCACATCCACTGTCTGGACACTGACCTACCGGGAGATCAAAGCCCTGCCTGCCGAGATACCGGAAATGGAAATCGGGCCGGTCGGAGACTGACCCGCTCCCTTCCATAAAGTGCCCCCTTCACCACGAAGGGGGCACGATTTTTATAGTTCAAAAATGGCAATACTCTCGATATGATACGTTTGTGGAAAAAGATCGAACGGAGTGACGTCTACCAGTCGATAGCCCCCGGCAATCAGTCTGGCCGCATCGCGCGCTAAGGTGGATGGATCGCAGGAAACGTAAGCGATGACTTTTGGCGCTAACTGCCGGATTCCGTCTAAAGCGCGTTTGTCCACACCCTGTCCACACCCGAGCGCGGCGGATCAAGCAGGACGATGGCTTGCTCGGCTTCGAGATGCGGAATCACGTCCTCGGCTGCTCCCTCGTAAAGCTCCACGTGATCGAACTCATCCAAATTGACACCAAAATCCTCGCACGCAGACGGCGAGGCTTCAATCCCAATCAGATGCTCACATTCTGGCGCTAGAAAGGCGCTGAACAACCCCACGCCGCAATAAACATCCAAAATAGTCTTGGTTGGCAAAGGCAGCCTGTCTAAAAGATGTTCCACCATCTTCTCAGCCATGACCGTATTGACCTGGAAGAACGACCCCGCCGAAACACGAAATCCGCGCTCCAGTACTTGCATGAGAATATAGTCTTCGCCTGCCATCACCAGCGCATCCTCTTGCGTCAGATGTACGACCGAAATCCCAGCTTCAAGCTCCAACTCCGGGGCTTCGAGTTCTCCGGATTCTAAAATGAGCATCAGGTCATCATTTGCACCAGTACGTAGGGAAACGCGCTCAAACGGTGCGCCAGATTCAAATTCTAGCTGCGGCCAAATTGAATCGATGGTTGCATTAGGGAGATGACACTCTGAAATTGGGATGATCGATTTTCCATGTGCCTCTACATAACCTAATTTGCCATCTTCCGTCAGATGAAACTGCACATGATTACGATAATTCCAGGGATCCGGGCAACCAACCATTGGCTGAATCGGCGGATTCTCGATTTTACCGATGCGCTGTAATTGGTCCCGAAGAATTTCTGTCTTGGCTGCCAGTTGCGATTCATAAGATAGGTTTTGATAATGGCAACCGCCGCACTCCCCGAAATGCTTGCATTTGGCTTCAACCCGTTCCAGGGAAGGCTTTATTACTTCCAGCAACTCGGCCTTTGCAAAGTTCTTTTTCTCCATCACCAAACGGATGCGCGCTTTCTCTCCCGGCAAACCAAACGGAACAAAGACGGCCCGGCCGTCGGGGAGGCGTCCCATGGCATCGCCACCGTAGGTGAGTTTTTCGAGTTTGATCGTATAGGTTGATGGTTGCATGTTGAATTGTAGCGAGATATTAATAGCTTGCTACAATCATTTCTCCGAATATAGTTTCCACAACTTATCCAACACGGATTCGAGCCGCGCAGCCAATTGATCGGGTTTGTCGGTGGTGACATCGTCTTCGTTGGGGAATACGACAAACGGGACATGCTGTCCGCGAAGCTCTATCAGGCCGGAATCGCCGGGGGCAACGGAAGCAAAATCATCGTGACGGTAGAGGCGTTCCATCTTCTCATCATCCAATCCGTGTTCGAGGATGCTGTCTGGTTTATCGGGGTTAAAGCGGTGCCGGTTCTTGCGCAGCGATTCATCAAAGGGGACGCGCACGTACATGATGGCAGCATGCTCCAGCACTTCGTCAGAGAGATGTTGAAAGGCTTCGCCGTAGCCGCCATGCTCGGAACCGCGCGCGAATTCGATTATGCACGTATTATGCTCATGATAAGACGGGTTATCGCGTAGGAGTTTGCCGTAATCCAGGCTCAGGCGTTCGATCAACAAATGCCAGTATTTAGGTTGCTTGAAATATTCCTGCTCGTCACTATGTAAGCGCGGCAAACCGAATTTTTTGCTCAGGATGTCATCTTCTTCGAACCAGGTCCACAGCATCGGGAAGTCATCGTGGACATCAAGTTTTGCAACATGAAAGTGCTCACGACGGGCATCATCAGGCAGGTGAGTCAGGAAATGAATGATCTCGCTTTTACCAGAGGCCGGGCGGCCGTTTAGGATGATTACATCAAAGGTGGTTTTATTCATGATATTGTAGGGACGGGGTGACCCCGCCCCTACCGGTTACTTTTTGAGATATTCTTCCATCGCTGCGAACAACTCTTCCAAATCACCCCTCTGGATTTCGCCCATGTGCGCAATGCGGAAGGTGATGTTCTTCAGCGGGCCATAGCCATTAGCAAGGCGCATCCCGCGTTGTTTGAGGAAGGCGTTCAAATCCGCGATATTGATGCTGCGCTCGTTCATGACCGTGGTGACGGTCTGTGAGCGGAAGCCTTTGGGTGCATACATGGACAGGCCATTGGCATCGGCCCATTCGTGGACATGTTTCGCCATCGCCGAGTGACGGGCAAAGCGGTTTTCAATTCCTTCGGCCAGGATGCGGTCAAGTTGGCGGTCGAGCGCGAAGATAAGCGACATAGCCGGGGTAGCCGGGGATGAATCTTTGTTGCGATGCTTTTCAAGACGCAGCAGGTCGAAATACCAGCCGCGGTTTTCGACGGTTTTGGCCTTCTCCAGCGCACGGTCAGAGACGGCGGCCAGCGCCAAACCAGGTGGCAGGGCCAGAGCTTTTTGTGAGGAGGTCAATACCATGTCCAGACCCCAGGCGTCGGTTTCGATCTTGGCGCCGCTCAACGAGGAGACTGCATCTACCAGGATGAGCGTATCTGGCGCAACTGCGCGGACGGCTTCCGCTACTTCTTTAACTGGATTTTGCAATCCGGTAGAGGTCTCGTTGTGGACGATGGTCAGGGCTTCGAATCCGCTCTGTTTAACGGCAGCAGCCACACGGTCCGGGTTGACCGGTTCATCCCATTCAAATTCCAGCTTTTCTACTTCTTTGCCATTCGAAACGGCCACGTCATACCAGCGATCCGCAAAGGCGCCATTGACACAAGAAAGCACTTTCTTATCCACAAAATTGCGGATGGCAGCTTCCTGCAGTCCGGTGCCGGAAGATGCGCTCAGGAGAACGCGACTTTGAGTGATAAACAGTTGCTGTGCTTTTTCCGAAGCGCGGCGGAAGATCTCTTCGAATTCCTTACTGCGGTGCGGCAGCATGGGCTGCGCCTGTGCACCCAGGACTTCGTCGTCAACATCCACCGGGCCGGGGACAAACATACGCGGCATATTTTATCGAAGGATGAAGGAAAGAACGATCAGCACCACAACGAAAAAACCAGCCAGCGAACCGATGGTTTTCAGGTCTTTTTTGACATCGCTGTAATCGGGGTTGAACTCGCCGCCGCGCGCTGCGGAAACCGAAGCCTTTGCCGGACGGTTTCTGACCTGTCGTTTGCTTTTCTTTGCCATTTGTAACTCCTAATTTTGCAGCCGCGCAAAAACCACAATGCGCTGGCTGTCTACAAGATATGGATAACACGAGATGAGCGTGACCGTGGGGCTGCCGGTGGATGCCATCACTTCTACAGCGGTGGGCTCCACCAACACTGTGCGGTCTACTACATATACATATTGCCGTTGCTGCGTGTACACGATGACCTCGTCACCAGGTTGGAGCTGGTCCAGGTAACGGAACAGCTCGCCGTACACGTCGTTGTGCGCCGAAAGCACCACATTGCCGTTCTGGCCGGGGTTGGCTGAGCCGATGTGCTGCCCCACGCCCTTCTTCAACTGTTCCCAACCGTCACCCTGCACCACCGGCGCATCCACGTTCAGGCGCGGGATTTGCAAACGTACGGTCTGGTCAGGAGCGGGCGTGGGCACCGGGATATTAGTCAACGACTGCACCATTGGGCGCAGATGCTCCGGGATCTCGGCCTCGTTCGGGCGGGAATTGCCCTGCTCATCAGGCGGGGTATGACCGGAAGGCAGCACTACCGCCATGACCAGTGGCGTGGGCGTAGGCGTTTCCGGATTGAGCGCAGCAGCCACTTCCTGATTCAAGTTTTGCAGCAGGCCGAATACGCTCAACAAGATACCTATAAACCCGACTACGGCCAGTACTTCTACCACCAGCAGGAGACGGTCCCCAAACCCGCGCCGCTTCTTACGCGGACTGTCATCTGCCTCCGCACCCTCAACCGTATCCACAACCGGGCCGGTATGCGGTTCATCGGTTGCCTGGACCGCTTCCGGCAGTGCGACATCGTCCACCACGCGGCCGGTCTTGCGGAAGTGTTCCAGCCGCTCACGACGAACACCGCGCCGCTTCTCGATCAGCAGGCGGCGCAGTTCTTCGACCGAAAGGTCTTCGGGGGCTTTACGGCGTGGCATAGCACGGCGATTATACCGCAGGTGGGTGTAAAAACTCCGAAGCGTTGATGCCTCGGAGCGCATGCTTTTACATCAATCTTTACTTGTCTGATTCACACCACTGAATATATGCTGATAGTTTCTCACGTAAGGCTTTTTCGTCAATGCCAAGTTCTTCCAGCGAACGATTAACCGAGTAATTCTTGCGTTCACGTGGCGGGTGATTTTGTGGAATGTGTTCTGGTAGTTCATCGCTGTCAAAACAATCGCGGTAGACGTGCCGCATGGTTGCTGGCAAGTCCTCGACAAATTCTGTAAACCGCACCACGCAACGCCGCACATTTGAAGGTTGTGTATACCAGGTCTGCTCCAGTTGACAGTATTCGGTCTCAGTTTGTTCGAGCGCGGAACTCCACCATGCCCAGGGAACGGGGCCAAGCGCCGGATCTGCTGGGTTGACACGCAGATAATTAATCGCGCTTTGCAAGCGTTTGGCAGGCTCCCGAATAACAGTCAGAAAGGTTGCATCTGGGTAATTTTCAGCCAGGGCGTTTGCCGCGTACAGAAAATGTCCCTTAATAAAAAATCGGCGGGATGATTTTTCTTTCAAATGGGCATTCAGGAGAGTCTTGCGCCCAATACGGTCTAAAAAAGCAATTAAGTCATCTGTTTTTATATGCTCGTCATACGGAGCAATGCGCGCGAAGTTGAAATCTGTAACCATCACATCAGGTCCGAAGGACGGTGCGATGCTTTGAAGATGGGAA
>WOR8_10003489_pt1 | contig 17572 bp, 13 predicted proteins | sample DeeMarSeWOR38_10_FD_19890 | JGI IMG/M metagenome (IMG submission 19890)
ATGACATCGATAAGCTCTATACCCCGCGGGCAATTGACCCCGCAGGCGTTACAGGTCACACAGCTCCAGACGGCATCATCGATGGACTGTTCGGTGCCTGAATCCAGAGCGAGCTGGCGCAAAATCTGTCGCGGACTGTAGGACGATACCCGGTTCCACGGGCACAAACTCGTGCAGGTGCCGCACTGCAGGCAACTCATAAAGGTTTCACCGACTTTAGCCGTTAACGCCGCCACATCAACCTTGGATTCTTTTAACGCCTTTTCTTTGACCGTGGCCAAGAAAATCGCCAGCGGCCGGTAGAAGAGATGAGACCATTTGCCGAAAGGCACCTCGATGACCAGCATCGGCACGGCGATTGCCAGATGAATGACATACATGACATAGGTTCCCATCGGCCACCCGGCCAGACGCACGGCGTGCATCAAAATGCCCGTTAACGTGGTTGCAAAAAGCAGAATCAAAAAGAGCCAGTCGGAAAACTCGGAGAAGCGGTGGATGGTTTCCTGTTTCTTCAGCCGGCTGCGGAACATTTCCACCGTAATGACGAGCAGGACACCGGTGGCGTAATAGCCGAATATACTGGTGAAATGCCAGCTGCTGTCGTCGACCTGGAACCAGCGGATGAAAACGATGACCAGAGTCATCATGGTCATGTAGCCACTGACCAGGATAAAATGCTTCAGCCAGCGGCTGCGATCCTCCCCGCATTGCCGCCAGCGCTTTTGAGTCACAAAATTGATGACAAAGGCTTTGGCTTCGGTAATATAGAGCCAAAACGGCACCTTGGTACCGCTCATGATGAAGCGATACATTCGGAAGGCATTTGACAGCAGGAAAGCCGAGAGGATGGCGGCCATGATCAGATCGCCGAGCTCAATCCACAGGACCGGTGCGAAAGAATTGACCGAAACCCGATCGGTGACCACCGGCCCGTGGCCGACTAAAAAGAGCACAACGACCGCCAGGGCAACGACGACCAGTGCACCGATTTCCCAGGCCTCAGAGAGATAAAACCGCCGGGCCAGCCCGGTCCAGTCATACTGAGCGGTCAGCCAGCGCCGCGTTGCCATCATCGTCTCAGCCGGCTCGGCCCCCCGGGGGCAGTCGGTATTGCATTCCCCGCAGTAATAGCACAGCCAGGGGACGGATGATGTGAGCAGCTTGTCCTTGAGCCCCAGCTGAAGATAGCGATATATCTTGCGGGGGAACGCATTCATCCCGCTGGACAGCGGACACGAGGCACTGCAGGTGCCGCACTGCATGCAGATGTCCATGTCCCGGGCGCCAAATTGTGCGACTTCTTGATATAGTTCGGAATCCACACCGTTGTTCATCAACTTAGATCCATTTCTCTGGTTTTTATTCATCTTCGAACCATCATGGCTGGTTTCTTAAGGTCCAACATTCATGATTCTTCCATATCATCCCCCGGGCATTCGGTGGTGGTCGTCAGTCGGTGGACCAGTGCGATCAGTTCTTCTGATTCCAGCGGTTTCTCCAAATAGGCACCGGGCTCCGGAACACCCTTACCATTGGGCGTGTGTTGGAATTTCTGGTAAAATGAGAAGGTTTTGCGATCGATGGTCGACACCATAATCACCGGAACATCTTTGAGATATTCGTGCATCTTGAGCTCACGATACATTTGAATGCCACTTTCCTTGGGCATCGTGACATCGAGGATGATCAGGGCCGGCTTTTCTCTGGCGGCCATTTGCATCCCTTCTTCTTTATCACCGGCATCGATGGGCTCGTAACCGCAGCTACCCAGCAAATTGCACAGAAAAATTCGCATATCCAACTCGTCATCAACGATGAGTATTTTTTTTCTTTCAAGTTCCGGATCCAAGATTGCCTCCGCGAAGCGATGTTTGGATTGATTCGGATTGCCGGGCACCCTTCAATCGAACATACCGTGCATAGAGTGTGCCATGACATCATGACTGAAATATCTAATTGTAATTACTATAAATACTAAACATGGGGCCTCGAAACGAGTATCCGCATTCATCCAATATCTGCAACATTTGCAACTTTTTTCAGGTCAAAATATTTAAAAAATACAGATAAAATAGGTTGTTGTAGACACATAGAACGTTGCGCAACAAAAAATGCAACCTTTATGCAACATATCCACTCCAACCTTCAGGCCCACCCGGTTGTTGCGCTCCAACGGTTAGGGGAAGAACGAATCGGTCGATCATCAAAAATTTCGAGCCAAAATTTTAATAAACTCTTTTTTTATGCAGTATTAATTGATAAATAAAACCGTGGGGTGAGGTTTAACGCACTCAATGAAATCAAATAAATTGAGAGGGCGAAAACATGCAGTTCCAATCAAACACACATTACCCCAAAAAATTGCCACTCAACATTGCGATCGTCGGCGGCGGCAGAGCCTGTAAGTTTTTCCTGCAACTTCTCAAAAATGAATCCTTTCCATATTTAAACATCAATCTGGTCGGGGTATGTGACATAAAACCCGACGCCGAAGGTCTGTTGATGGCCAGGAAAATGGGTATATATACCACGCCGAATCTGCAGGATTTATTTGACATCAAAGACCTTGACGGCATCATCGAACTCACCAACAGCAAAGAAGTCCTCCTGGAGCTCATCAAAGCCCGGCCCAAAACAGTCGGCATCGTCGAGCACAACATCGGTCGCTTATTGCGGTATCTTTTCTTGATCGATCAGCAGCTCAAATCAGCGGAGCAGCAGATCAGCCATGAAAAAATGATTTCTGAATTTATCATCCAGCAGACCAACGAACGCGTGGTGGTCCTGAATTCGGATTTTACCATCTCGGAGGTCAATGAGGCCTATTTGAATTTTGTCGGAAAATCCAAGGCGGACGTTGTCGGTGCGCACTGTTATGAAATTTTATACGGTTTCGACGCACCCTGCTCCAGTGCAAAATTCGGGTTTGACTGCCCCATGGTGGAGACACTCCGAACAGGGAAATCCGCGCATGTTATCGTGGAAAACCCCGATTCCCTGGGTGACAAAAGCTATTCCGACATGGTGACCTATCCGGTCAAGAACGCCGACGGAGAAGTTACCAAAATCATAGAAATAAGCCGGGACATTACCAAAGAATTGTCTTCCCGCTGGAATGAAAAAGTCCGGCGGCTAAAAGAGGATTTTAATCATTTGATCCAGGAAGACCGCATGATTTCGCTGGGAAAACTGGTGGCCAGCTGTGTGCATGAGATCAACAACCCCATCCAGGGTTTGCTGACATTTTCCCGGCTGATGGAGGACACTCTGGCCAAAGGCAACCCCACATCAGAAGACCTGGCGGAATTCAAAGAATATCTGTCGCTGATGACACCCGAATTAGAGCGCTGCGGTGAGATCGTCTCCGGACTGCTTTCATTTTCCCGGGAAACACCGCAGGAATACAGGCGCATCAATCTCAACGAAGTTTTGCAATCTGTTATCGCCCTGACCGACCACAAGCTGGAGCTTCAGGGTATCAAATTGACACAGCACCTTTGCAACGAGCCTTTATGGATCCGCGGAGATGCGAGCCGCCTGGAGCAATGTCTGCTTAATGTGGTCTTCAATGCCATGGAGGCGATGCCCGCGGGTGGTGAGTTGATGATGGTGTCTGATCTGGACGACGCCCAAAAAAGGGTGCAAATAGAAATCCACGATACCGGTGCGGGAATTAAAGTACAAAACCTGAACCACATTTTCGATCCCTTTTTTACCACCAAAGAGGCCGGTCGGGGAACCGGCCTGGGATTATCCATTGCTTACGGCATTGTCAAAAATCACGGCGGCAAGATCAGAGCTGAAAGTCAGGTCGGCAAGGGCAGTACTTTTTACATTCAATTTCCTTACCTTTCGGTTTCCACCAATGGTATGGAGAAAAAACGATGAAAAATAAGATGAATATTATGATTGTCGACGATGAAAAGATCGTGCGGGAATCCCTTTTCCATTGGTTCACCAAACTCGGTCATACCGTTGAAAAGGCATCTTCAGGTTTTGAGGCGCTGGAAAGGCTGGAAAAAAATCCTTTCGACCTTTTATTCGTGGACATCCGTATGCCCCAGATGAATGGCATCGAATTGCTGGAAAAGGTCAAGCAAGCGTATCCGGAAACCATCGTCATCATTATCACCGCCTACGGTTCCATTGAGACTGCCGTAAAAGCCATGCAACTGGGTGCCAGCGATTACCTGCTGAAACCGTTCAAACCGGATTATCTTTCCCTGGTAATGGAAAAGATTACCCAGCAGATCAAACTTTCTTCAGAATACAATTATCTCAAGGGCCGTTTGGAGAAAATAACGCGTTTTGACGATATTATCGGACAGGGCCCGGCGATGACCAGGATATTCGACCTTATTCCGGAGGTGGCCCAGAGCGACGCCTCCATTCTGCTGGTCGGGGAAACCGGGACCGGCAAAGAACTGGTGGCCAAGGCCATCCACGCGAAAAGCAAACGATCTCATTTCCCTTTTATCCCCATTAATTGCGGGGCCATTCCGGATTCACTCCTGGAAAGTGAACTGTTTGGGCATCAAAAAGGCGCTTTTACCGGTGCCACCCGTTCCCGCAAGGGTTTTTTGGAAGTCGTCTCCGGAGGAACTCTGTTTCTGGATGAAATCGGGGAAGTGAGTTCAAAGATGCAAATTGATCTGCTGCGGGTTTTGGAGGAAAAAAAAATAACCCGCGTTGGAAATTCTTATCCCACCCCGGTGGATTTCAGGCTGATCTCGGCGACGCGGCAGGATCTCGAGCAGCAGATTGCGGCCGGACATTTCCGGGAAGACTTTTTTTACCGCATCAACGTCATCACCATCCCGATCCCCCCCCTCAGAGAAAGAAAAGAAGATATCCCTTTGCTGATCGAGCACTTTCTTGAAAAATTCAGCCATGAGACGGCCAAGCAAGTGGACCACGTGACCCGGGAGACCATCAGGCACCTGATCGCCTATGAATGGCCGGGCAACGTCCGCGAATTGGAAAATGCCATCGAAAGAGCCGTTGTGCTTTCCAAATCGCGAACCATCGATATCGAGGATTTTTCGTTTCTGCAGGCGCCCACCCCGATGCCGTCAAAGGCCCGGTCGCTTCGTGAAATGGAAAAATACCATATCCAGCGGATCCTGGAAGAATGCGGCTGGAACATAACCCGGGCCGCCAAGATTCTGGACATCAACCGGGTAACGCTTCACAAGAAGATCAAACGCTTCGACATGCAAAAAGACGCTTAATCCATGAACGCGAAAAAAAGGACAATCGGCGTTGTTGCTGTTGGAGACGTTCCTGAACTTGCGCCCAAAGTGATTGCTGCCCACGTGTCGGGCTACCTGAAACTTGCAGCGGAAATTCTCACCCCGTTGGCCCACCCGGCCTATGCTTTTGATGACATCCGCTGTCAGTACGACGCGGGCAAAATTCTAAGTTATCTCGAATCCTGCCCTTATGACCACTATGATAAAATCATCGGCGTCTTTAATGTTGATCTTTTTGTGCCCACCTTTACCCACGTATTCGGAGAGGCCAAGCAGGCCGGCATGCATGCCCTGGTCTCGTTGTTCAGACTGGCAGAGGGCCATGAAGGCAACAATCCATCCTCACCTCTGCTTTTTGAAAGGGCCGCCAAAGTTGCCCTGCACGAACTGGGTCACCTCTTCAATCTTTTTCACTGCGAACATCGAAACTGTCTGATGCATTATTCCGGCGGACTCGAAGATCTGGACGTGTGTCCGCTGTACTTTTGCCGTTATTGCAGCACCTACTTTCAGGATGCCCTCGCACACCACTGATCTTTTCAGCCAGCCCGCTTCACTCGCGTCCACTCTAAATTGAATTTGAGCCCCGGCAATCGCATCAAGGGAAAAATCAGGTCGTGTCGGTGTGCAGAAATTTTTGAGTCAAAAGGCGCCATCCAAGACCCGGAAAATTGCCATACACATCTGCAACCGGCTCACCACCGGTGGCGGCCAGGTCTTCATACTCAGGCCCCATAAGCGCCAACAGCTTCTGCCCTTCCATCTCCATCCATTTAAAACTTTCTTCGCCGAAGTAGAGGCCCTTGAGATTTTTTTTGGGCATATCCGGTTCCAGGATAAACAACCAGCCCTCATGGTAGGGATCTTCATGGGTAATTTCCGGATGTTCGTGGGCCTTGTGGTTCACCGCTAAAACCGTGCCCGTGACCGGCGCCAGAACGGCTGCTCTGTGATTATTTCGGCCAAATGTCCAGCCAACCTCGTTCTGTTCCAGCTCCTCTCCCAGCGGCGGCAGGATCAGCGACTGAATGGCGCCAAAAAGCTTGACCAGGAAATCGTCAAAGCCGATCCGGACGCGGCCCCCGTGCTCAAATCGTGCCCAGCTGTGACCCAGGTGATAATAATAGCCGTCCGCCAATTTGTATCCCGAGGCCAATCGATACCGCGGCGCCTCGGTATCCCGCACGAGATCAGCATCATCCAGCATTTGATCAAAGGGGCAATGATAGCACTCATAGTTCAGGGTACAGATCTTGGGGGCCTCAATCCGACCCGTCAGGGCATGGCGGCATGGCCGGGATGCTCCCCGATACCGCTTTTTCAAATAGTCAACCCATTCGGGGGCATGTTTGGCCGTCTCGAAATCCTTGCCCAAGCCCATTGCGCGACGGATACCCTTATCAAAAGGGCAGCTGTTGCAATCATAGGCATTATCACAAACCCTGAAGTTAACGACCCCTGCTTTCATCCAGATGCATTCATCCTCGACAACCTGAAAACCCATCACCCGCTTTGGAATTTTACTTTTTATGATCTGTCTTTTCATTTTATGTCCTCCTTTATCCTGATTTACCAAATAAGCGCTGATGTTGGTAAGGGGCATGTCAAACAAACCGTTGTGCTTATTTCGAATTGCAAAGCCGATACCACTAGCGTGGATAAACTGCTATTAATATATAACCTGCTGAATTTATATTTTATTTTAGAATATGGGAGGAATATTGATCGAAAGGAGATGCTTTTTTGTGGGGACCAAACGGATTAATTTGGCTACACATTAACAGAAAACAGATGAAAAATGGCGTATTTATCGATTAAATTTAGGCGGTTAATACACTGTAGCCGAAAGCAACAGCTTCTGTTGTTATTGTTTACACATCAGTCCAGCAGGCCATATTTTTTCATCTTCCGCCATAGGGTGGTGCGGTCGATACCCAGAGCGCGGGCACTTTTATTGCGATGCCAGTTGTGCCTTTGAAGTGTGGCCACAAGTTTATCACGCTCCTTGTTGTCCGATGACAAAGCGTTTCTGGCAGCGGCGGTTGGCACGGCCGGGCCGGCGGCCGCTCGGACCTGAAGATATTCAGGCAAATGGGTGGGAAGGATTGTATCTTCCTGGCAGATGATCAGGGCGTGTTCAAGAATATTCTCAAGTTCTCTGACATTCCCCGGATAGGAATAGTTCAGCAGAAGCTCCATGACTTTCTCGGAAATCTCGGGTGAACGGACATTTCTGGCGACACACAGACGCCTGAGTATGTGACCGATGAGAAGCGGCAGATCCACGCTGCGATCCCGCAGCTCCGGTAGTTCGATTCGAAATACATTCAGGCGATAATAAAGATCCTCTCTGAAAAGCTGTTTTTCAACGAGCTTGCCTAAATTACGATTTGAAGCGGATATGATTCGAACGTTGACCTTAACCGTATGCTGGCTGCCCAGACGATAAAATTCCTTATCTTCCAGCACGCGCAATAGCTTGGCTTGAAGGGGGAGCGGGAGATCGCCGATTTCATCCAGAAAAATGCTGCCGCCATCCGCCTCTTGAAACCGTCCCGGTTTATCTCTTTCGGCTCCGGTAAAGGCGCCCTGAACATAGCCAAACATTTCCGATTCGAGTAAGTTATCCGGGATGGCGGCACAGTTTACCTTTACCAGGGGCTTGTCGGCCCTGCTACTGGCCGAATGGATCACTTTGGTGAGAAGATCTTTACCGGTGCCGGTGGAGCCCTCTATCAATATGGTGGCGTCGGTGGCTGCGATCACATTGATCATGTCAAAAATTTTTTGCATGGCCGGGCTCTTGCCGATCATATCGTGATAGGTGTAGCGATCCCGCATGGCCTGATCAAGTTGACGGACCAGCGTCATGTCATGAAACATCGTCAGCCCGCCGATCACGTTTCCCTTCTCATTTCGAAGGGCCATATAATTGGTGCGAATGGGAATGGTCACGCCGTCCCGGGTGATCATCTTCCCCTGCCGGCTGCTGCGGGACAGTCCGTCCGCAATCGTCTCTTTCAATAAACCGACTTCGCGGGCGTCTTCGTCTTCAAATAGCAAAGAGCAGTCTTTGCCCAATATTTCACGACGGCTATAACCGGATATTTTCTCGGCCTCGGTGTTAAAAAACGTAAGATGGCTGCCCCGGTCGATCGTGAATATACCGACGTCCAGGTTATCCAGAATAATTTTCATGCTGCGCTCTTCGTAGTGAATCCGATCAATCAGGTCGGCAATCGGAGAGTGATCCTGCAGGATGGTCATGCATCCGACAATCCGGTTGTCGGGCCCGAGGACCTGGGTGGCCATGCGGGTCACGAAATGAGCGGTTTCGTCCTCATCGAAAATTTGAATGACGGGCTCGTCTGTGCTCGATTCCCCGGGGGTTCTAAAGGGGCACTTTGCCAGACAGGGAACACCCACAAATACTTCCCGGCAGTCCTTTCCGATCGCTTCGGTATCCTTGAGCCCGATGAGCGCCTGGGCGCTGAAATTCATTGAGGATACCTGCCGCTGCGTGTTGACGGTGAAAGCACCGATATTCAATTCATCCAGGATATACAACCACTCGTTACATAAAATGCGATCACCGATTTTATCAGGGAATATTTCCATCATCTCTGCCCGGATGCAAAACAGACAACCTGTTCTGTTGATTCAGTGTTGCTGCCGTCAAATGAAGGCTTTAATTTTATTGCCTTGAATGCAGGCCTTTCGGCTGCACCGGCCTCATTCATTTTGGGGAGCGCTGGAAACCGGCAGCGCGAGCATAAAGGCGGCACCTTCTCCCGGCCGGCTTTCGACGCTGACCGTACCATTGTGACGCTCTATGATTCCGTAAACTGTAGACAGACCGAGCCCGACCCCATACCCTTCTTTCTTGGTAGTGAAAAAGGGCTCGAAGATATGCGTTACATCATCCGGAGAAATGCCATGCCCGGAGTCTTTCACCGTAACGATCACCTGGCCTTTATCCGTATCCTGGCGGCCCTCGATATTGAGCGTGCCGCCGTCCGGCATGGCATCCAGCGCGTTAAAGATCAGATTGATGACACATTGCTGCAGCTGGTTGAAGTCGCCCATAACCGGCGCTATATTCGGTTGAATGTTGGATTCAATCCGAATGTTGCCCAATTCCAGCCTGTGCCGGCTTAGCAGGATGCTGCGTTGCAGGAGCTCAGCGATGTCAACCTGGCCGAAATTCGGAGGCGACATTCGCGAGAAGCTCAGCAGACCGGAAACAATCTGAGAACAGCGGCTGATTTCAGCTTCGACAAGATTTAAATAACGTTGAAATTTTTCGATTTGCTCTGATGACGGTGATCCCTGCCGCAAAATGCGGATCATCAGTCGCAAATAGTTTAAGATTCCGGAAAGCGGGTTGTTAATTTCATGCACCACGCTGGCAGCCAGACGTCCCAGAGACATCATTTTGGCCTGGTGCAGGATTCGAACCTGATCCTCCATTTCTCTTTCTAACTTTCGAATTTCCCTCAGATCCCTGAAAAAACAAACCCGTCCATTTTCGCGCCCTGCCTCAAACAGAATGACAGCCGATACCTGAACCGGAATATCCTGACCGGACTTGCTGCGCAGAATGCTTTCAAACAGAAAAAGCCGATTTTTGCCGCCATAGGTTTCCGCGGCCATCTGTCCCTTAAAACGCTCCATCTCGCTGGCCGAAAAGAAATCCGCAAACCTCATTTGGTGGATTGCTTCTGCTTTCGAATATGCCAGCATTTGCTCCATGCCGCGATTGTAAATAACGACGGTATCTGTTTCGTCACATCCTAAAATGCCATCCATGGAGCTTTCAATCAGATTTCGCTGAAACTCGATGGTCTTCAGCAGTTGCTGGCTGGTTTCGGCTTTTTCCTTTTCGAGAAGAGCCGTGTAATCTTTCAATTGTTTTCTGGAAACATACCGGTCTTTGGCCCTTTTGAGCGCAAGGGTTAAGGCTTCATCGCTGACCGGCTTGGTGATAAAGTCAGAAGCATCCAGCTGAAGGGCACGGATGGCAAGATCCATCTCGCCAAAGGCGGTAGCGACGATAACCTCGATATCCGGATATCTCTTTTTGATGGCGCCCAGTACCTGGATGCCATCCATCCCCGGCATACGGACATCGGTGATCACGATCTGAGGCGCGATGGCTTCGCACCGCAGCAAACCGGCATGGCCATCTGCCTCGGCGACGACTTCATATCCGGCATCCTGCAGCGAAATGGTCAGCACATCCCGGATATCCTTTTCGTCATCAATCAGGAGTATTTTCCAATTTGAAAAATCAGCCATGCCAAAATATTCTCATATTTGAACGTTTAATAGCAACATGAAATTGTATAGCAAAACCGTTCAAAATTTTAGCGCGCGGATACCGGCTGCTCAATATAAGGAATCGAAACCGTATTTCGGCGCTTTGTCAAAAAAAATTTTTTTTGCTTGACGAAGACCCATTTGTCGGCTATTTTCATAGTTAATTTATATAGATTAACAAAGTCTGAAAGATAGGGGCTAAGATAGATGAAACTTTCCACCAGAAGCCGCTACGGAGCCAGGATACTGGTCGATCTGGCCCGCCATAAGGACCAGGGTCCGGTGCAAATCGGAGAAATATCGAAACGTCAGGATATTTCGGTCAAATACCTCGAGCAGCTCATCCGGCCCTTAAAAAAGGCTAAATTGGTGAACAGTGTGCGTGGTCCCAAGGGGGGACATCTGCTGGCTGAAAAGCCCGAAAATATTTCCCTGGGGCAGGTTGTGCGGTTATTTGAAGGGCAATCCGATCTGGTTGAATGTGTCAGTTTCCCCGAAAAATGCCCCATGTCCGATGACTGCCAGGTTCGCCTGGCATGGCGCGATGCGACTGAGGTTTTGTATGAAAAACTGGACGCTACTTCCATTTCCGATTTGCTGAACGGTAATTATCCAGAAGAAGATTAGGCGCTTTTCGATTCTAAGATATTAATCGGCCGGGTTGACCACTCCGGCGGCAAAGGCCTGTCCGGCAAGATTATAGGCCGATTGGGGCGACATCAGAAGCGGCACCCCTTCTTGATCGGCGCGATCAACGGTCTCTTGATCAGGGGTTCGCCCACCGGTAAGCACAATCGCCGCCATTTCATGCAGTACGGCCACATTGACGATGTTCTGGTGAGTTTGCACCGTCAGCCAGATACACCCGGTGGGAGCATTGGCCATTACATCACTTAACAGGTCGCCGCAATATCCGCCTGCTATTTGAAGATCAAGAGCATCTTTCCCGGCGGCCACGTGCAGTTTAAATCGGTCTATAAATTCTTTGACTTTCACGGCTTATTTACCCTTTCATGTCCAATAAATATGGGTTAAGCCCGTTTGCAGGTGTAGAAAATAATATCAGGTCTTTTTCCTTGATCAAACGGCTCAACCGGCTCAACGTGTAAGCTAAAAAATGATTCTCATTTTTCAGTAAATAATACCTAATTGAGCGTTTCAAATAATTCAAGATCTTTTTAGCATGTCGAACTGGATGCAATTGAATTAGCGGGCCTCTTTGGCTATAGAGAAACTTCCATCTGGCAGGTGCCGCAAGGGTATTATTTCTAATCTGGTTGGTTCTGATATGGTCTCAAAAACGAAACGACCTGAGATTGAGTCTTCAGCACTTCCTGCTATTTCGGGATTGAAACTCGATCAACTTGTTGATTATCTCCCCTGCTATGTTTCCATCCAGGACCCCAATCTTCAAATCATTTTTGTCAATGCAAATTTTAAAAGGGACTTTGGAGACGGCGTCGGCAAAAAATGCCATACCGTTTATAAGTGCTCCGAGGACATCTGCCCCAACTGCCCTGTGCAAAAAACATTTCAGGATAGACGCCCTCATATTGCCGACGAGACCGTGCAGCTTGCAAATGGAAAAATATGCCAGATTCTTATTCAAACATCTCCGATTGTAAACGCTGACGGTGATGTCTGGGCCGTTATTGAAATGGCCACCAATATCACCCGGGTGAAAAAAAAACAAAAAGAGCTGGCCAGCCTGGGTCAATCCATCGCCCTGTTGTCCCACGGCATCAAGAATATTCTTGAAGGACTGCAGGGAGGCGCTTACGTCGTAGATGAAGGTTTTAAAGACAAAGATTTCGAAATGGCCCGAAAAGGCTGGAATATCGTTAATAAAAATATTTTTGACATCACCGATGTGGTTCAAAATATCCTGTATTCATCCAAAGACCGACCCTTGAAATACGAGCGCGTATCGCCCGCGCAGCTGGCCAGGGATTCATTGGCCCTGTTCCGCGATAAAGCTGCCAGCCTGAATGTCGAGCTCAAGCCGAAAATTAATAATGCCATCCCCAAGGTTCGTCTGGATATTGCCAGCATCCGACGGATGCTGAACAACTTGATCTGGAATGCCCTGGAGGCTTGTTTGCATGACGGTCAAAAAAACCACCATGCGGTCAGTGTTAAAACGGACTTTCACGATGATGGCCATTTTATGTTCGAAGTCGCTGACAACGGCGTTGGCATGGATCCGGATACCCAGCGCAATATTTACGAAGAGTTTTTTTCAACCAAAGGCAGTTCGGGAACCGGCCTCGGCCTGGCGGTGGTTGAAAAAGTCGTCAATCGTCATGGCGGCAGAATCGAGGTGACCTCGGCGCCGGGCAAGGGCACCTGTTTCACCACTATTTTTAAGATAACCTGATTAAAAAGGAGCGAATCATGGGCCAAGACCTTAAAGTCGTAATGATCGATGATAACAAGGACTTACTGTTTACCATGGAGACTTTTCTGCAAAGGAATGGTTTTGAGGTGCACACCGCCGAAGATGGCCAGACGGGATTGGATTTAATAAAAAAAGAGTGCCCGGATGTCATTTTACTCGATATTATGATGGAAACGCTGTTCTCCGGTTTCGAGGTTTGCAAACAGGTCCGCGCCGATAAAGAGCTGATGGATACGCCGATTATCGGTATATCCGCCATGGGTGATGAGCTGGATATCAACTACAGTCAGTGGCCGGACTATGATTATTTCCGCCCGGACACATTCATGGAAAAGCCCATCGATAAACAGCGGCTGCTGCAGCTGATTCCGGAGGTGATCCAGAAAGCCCAGAAACGCAAGCGCGATCCCAAGTGGAAAAAGGAAATGCAGAACGATTGGGCCCAAAAAGCATCCCAGAAAAAGCAGACCTGATCCTCCAATAAGCAACAGAGCCCGTTTCCAGATTCTCCTTATCTGTTTGTTTAATGCCGCTATTTAAAAAGGAATTAACGCTCCGGCTTATATTATCATTCACCATCTCCGCCTTCTGGACGTTCCGCTTTGAGCCTGATCAGAGTCTGAGGCGCCCGGCGCTTGGAGATGCTCAACATCTTTTGTGCCATACATTGAGGATGTCACGGGACAATGTTCGATTATCTCCTCTATACCTCTCTCGCCGTTTTCCTCCTGGGATTGATCTATAAGATATCGACCTGGTTTACTCGTAAGATTGGAATCGCGGGAAAGGACATCACGGCAGCACAACGGCTGCTGTCAGTCGTAAAAGGCATCACCGGTGTCGTTTTCAGCACGAAAATCCTTGCTCTGCTCGAGGCTGTTGCTCTGGATGTCCTCTTGCAACGCCGTATTTTAAAGGAAAGTGTGTCCCGCTGGCTGGCGCACATGTTGATATTTTACGGATTCACGCTGCTGCTGCTCATGCACGCCCTGGAATCGGTAATTTCGGAAGCCATATTTAATGAATATTATTCCACGGTCAATCCCTTTTTCTTTCTACGGGATTTTTTTGGCGCCATGGTGCTGGCGGGTGTACTCCTGGCGGCGCTGCGCAGATACATTGCAAAGCCGCGGCGCCTCAGAAGTGGCGGAATGGATCATTATACCATTATCATCGTGGCCGCTGTGATGCTGTCCGGAATCGCTCTGGAAGGAGTGAAAATCACCTCCCACAGCGAATTTATGCGGATGGTCGAAGACTATGCCGGTCTGGATGACGAAGACGAAATCGAGGCCCTCGAAACACTCTGGGCAAAGGAATACGGCACGGTCTCGCCCACCATCACGGCACCTTTCGATGCAGAGCTGCTGGAAGCCGGCCGTGAGGTGCACGAAAGCAGCTGCCAGGATTGCCATGCGCCGGCCCCTTACGCATTTACCGGCTTTGCCGCAGCCAATCTCATCAAACCAATCGCCTTGTGGCTGGATGAACATGATGGTGTTACCCTGCTGTGGTACGTGCATGTTATCGCCTGTTTCATCGGCCTGGCCTATCTGCCCTTCAGTAAGATGTTTCATGTGTTCGCCGCCCCGGTCAGTTTGATAGCCAACCGGGTCATGGAACCGGACAAATCACTGCCGGCCAATGTTGCAACGCGCCAGATCATGGAGCTGGATGCCTGCACCCATTGCGGAAGCTGCAGCCTGGGCTGTTCTGCGGCCATGATGTTTGAAGCTATCGGCAACGAATACATTCTGCCTTCCGAAAAAATAACGCTGCTCAAGCGGTTGGCTGCCGGCAAAAAACTGGATGACGAGCAGCTGCGCGCCATCCAGGAAGGCGTCTATTTTTGCACCAATTGCGACCGCTGCACGGTGCGATGTCCTTCCGGTATTCGATTAAAGGAACTGTGGTACAGCGTGCGGGAAAAGCTGCTGGCAGAGGGTCCGCCGCTGCCCCTTGTATTGAGCCCGTTTTCCTTTGCCAGAGGATTGATCTTACAGCAGACGCTTGCGACCGACAGCTACAGCAGCCCGATCGATAAAGCCCGGCAGGCCGTATCCGGCCGATTTGTCAATCTGACAAATCCGGACACACCCATCCCGCTAAATAAACACAACCCCGGAGCATCGCATCCGGCCGTAACGGACCGCACGTACACCCATTGCTTCAGCTGCCAGAGCTGCACAACGGTATGCCCGGTGGTTGCCAACTATGAGAACCCGGAACAGGTACTTGGACTGCTGCCGCATCAAATCATGTGCAGTCTGGGTCTGGGGTTGAGCGATATGGCCGCCGGTGCCGGCATGATCTGGGACTGTTTGACCTGCTACAAATGCCAGGAAAACTGCCCGCAGCAGGTGCAGGTGTGTGACATTCTGTGGCGCTTGAAAAATACGCTGTCCAATCCATTGAACATTAACGTTCAATGGATCGTTATTGGTTATTGGTTATTCGATCAGACAATTGATGCAAATAAAATAAGACAGATAGGATACCTCAACTTTAGGCATTTTTTAATTTTAGGCATTTTAGGCAATTCTGATAGGAAAGATCATATGAAGTTTGCGTTATTCCATGGCTGCAACATCCCCTCCCGCGTCAAGCAATATGCCGATGCCACCGCAGCGGTGTGCGACCGGCTGGGCATTGAACTGGTTGAAATGGACGACTTCAACTGCTGCGGATATCCGGTGCGCAACGCGGAGCATCGCGCCTATGTCCTGTCTGCCGCCAAGAACCTGGCGGTGGCCGAAAAGGCCGGCCTGGACATGCTGGTGATGTGCAAGTGCTGCTACGGCAGTTTAAAACGAGCGGAATATTTTTTAAACCAGGAGCCCGAGTTGAAAACCGATGTCAATCGCGTGCTGGCACGCGAAAACCTGGAATATCAAAATAAAACCCAGGTAAAACACCTGCTGTCGGTCCTGTATCATGATGTGGGCATTGAACGGTTAAAGAAGACGATATCAAAAGTATACAGCGGTCTTCAAATAGCGGTCAGTTACGGATGCCATGCCCTGCGGCCCAGCAACATCACTGAATTTGACGATCCGGTTTCTCCCAAAATCTTCGATGAGCTGGTGGAAGTCACCGGGGCCTATAGTGTGGACTGGACCCGCAAGCTGGATTGTTGCGGCGCGCCCATGACCGGCATCAACGATCAGCTGGCCATGGATATGACTCAGAGGAAAATCGACAGTGCCCGCGAAGCCGGCGCTCAGTATATCTGCACCGCCTGTCCCTATTCCCAGCTTCAGTTCGACGCCGTGCAAAAGCGCATGGCTTCACAATCGAAGAATGGTGAGCCCATTGCGCCCATATTGTACCCGCAGCTGCTGGGCTTGAGCATGGGCATCGAAGAAAAAACCCTGGGCAATGCCGAAAATAAAATTGACCTATCTGAAATTACATCATTTTTAATGACGGAGTAGTTATGTCATCTACAGGCACGGGCGCAGTTATGGTGGTCGGCGGCGGGATATCCGGCATGCAGGCCGCCCTGGATCTGGCCGATTCCGGATATTATGTCTACCTGGTGGAGCGCTCGAGCTCCATCGGCGGCATGATGTCGCAGCTGGACAAAACCTTCCCCACCAATGATTGTGCGATGTGAATCATCTCACCGAAACTGGTCGAGGTCGGCCGGCACATCAACATCGAACTGCTGACGCTCAGCGAAGTGCAGCGCATCAGCGGTAAAGCGGGCAATTTTGAAGTTCAGGTGACCACGTACCCGCGCTATGTCGACAAGGACAAGTGTATCGCCTGTAATGCCTGTGCGGATAAATGCCCTAAAAAAGTTTCCAACGCCTATGACGGCGGGCTGAGCAAGCGCAAAGCGGTCTACGTGCAGTATGCCCAGGCGGTGCCACTCAAATACGCCATCGACGCCGACAGCTGCATTTATTTTCTCAAATGCAAATGCAGAGCCTGCGAAAAATTTTGTCCCACCGGCGCGATTAACTTCGAAGACCAAAAAACCGATCTCAACCTGAAGGTCGGCGCGGTGGTGATCGCCGCCGGCAGCGAGGCTTTTGATCCGGCCATTTACGACACCTTCGGCTATTCAGCGTCGCCCAACATTATCACCAGCCTGGAATTTGAAAGAATCCTGTCGGCCTCCGGCCCCTACGGCGGGCATCTGTTGCGGCCGTCGGACAAAACCGAGCCCGAAAAAATTGCCTGGCTGCAATGTGTGGGATCGCGCGATACCCATATCGGCGCCCGCGGCTACTGTTCGGCCGTCTGCTGCACGTATGCCGTCAAAGAGGCCATTTTAGCCAAAGAGCACAGCCACAGCGGCCTGGACACGGCCATCTTTTACATCGACATTCGCACCTTCGGCAAAGACTTTGAGCGCTATTATAACAAGGCCAAAGACGACCTGGGGGTTCGCTTTGTCAAATCGCGCATCACGCACGTCGAGCCCATGGATGATAACGGCAAACACCTTATCTGCTATGTCGATGCGGCCGGCCACAGCCGGGCAGAGAAATTTGACATCGTGGTATTGTCGGTAGGCCTGGGGCCCCGGGATCTGGCCGTTTCTGTAGCCCAAAAACTGGATATCGATTTAACCCCCTATCGTTTCGCCAAG
>WOR8_10005118_pt1 | contig 17550 bp, 15 predicted proteins | sample DeeMarSeWOR38_10_FD_19890 | JGI IMG/M metagenome (IMG submission 19890)
TTGGCTACGAGGACGTGTTCGTTACCATCAGTCGTGATGACCTCCTGGACTACTACCGGCAGCGATATACCCCCCAGAACATGGTAGTAACCATTGTTGGGGATGTGCAGGCTCCAGAGGCTTTGAAGGCAGTTTTGGAGCTTACCAATAAGATGATGCGGACTTTCAATCCACCCGTAGTGATCGAGACGGAACCAACCCAGACCACAGCAAGATGGGCAGAAAAGTCATTTCCTCCCGCCAGATTAACAACCATGATGATCGGGTTCCACACCATCCCTTTGAATCATCCGGATCTTTACCCTCTAGATTTAATGGCAATTATCCTTGGTCAGGGGCGAAGCAGCAGACTTTACCTAGACCTCAAGGACCAAAAGGGCTTGGTCCTTGAGGTGAGCGCCTCCAGTTGGACCCCATCTTACGCTCCTGGGCTATTTAGTTTTTCTTTTAGCCTGGATCGCGACAAAGTCGAACCGACTCTAGCCGCTACCTGGGAAGAGGTGGCTCGAATAAAGAAAAATTTGGTGAAGAAAAGCGAGCTGGAAAAGGCCAAGCGTCAGATCATTGCTGATTTTACCTTCTCCAAACAGTCCGCATCTGGGATGGCCTCCAGTCTGGCCAGTTCCTTTGCTTCTGCGGGAAACCCCTATTTCGACAGTTTGTATGTTGAGAGGATCAAGGCCGTCAGTCGAGAGGATATCCGGCGGGTTGCCCAAACTTACCTGCACCGGCAGGCGAGCACGGTTGCAATTTTGTCTCCACCGCGCAATCAGGCCAAGGAGGCGGAAGCAGTGCTACCGAGGACGGCAAGGAGAATAAAGAAGGTCACTCTCGACAATGGCTTGACCTTGCTGATGAAACGCAACCCAGCAGTGCCGGTTGTGAGTTTCCAGGTTTTCGGCCTTGGGGGACAAAGGTTCGAGTCAGAAAATCTGAAGGGAATTGGGTCTTTCACCATGGAACTTGTCACCAAAGGGACTCGGAGTAGAAGTAAGAGGGATATTGCCGAAACCATAGAAAAGTTGGGCGGGAGTCTGGACGCAGGCTCAGGGCGGAATACATACTATGCTTCACTAGCTGTACTCAAGGATGACGCTGAAACCGGGCTGGAATTGCTGGCGGATGTGCTCCAGAATCCAAGTTTTCCAGAAGAGGAAATCGAAAAGCAACGGACAGATACCTTACTGGCCATCCGGCGGTTGGATGAAAGTTGGCAAAATGAAGTGGCCCGGGTTTTCCGTCAGCACTACTACCGGCAGCATCCATATCGGCATGATATCATTGGCACCGGAGAAACGATCAAGAGCATGAGCCGCGGAGACATAATGAACTTCTACCAGCAAACTGTCATGCCTAACAATGCGGTGCTGGCAGTATTCGGTGATATTGAGCCTGAGGAGATGGCTGAAAAGGTGAAGTCTGCTCTCGGCAAATGGAGGCCAGGAAAAGTAGTTGAACCTGTCGCTCTTAACACCTTAGCGCCCCTCACTGCCAGTGAACAGATTCGGAAAAAGACAGAAAAAGTCTCTGCCGCCATCTATCTGGGTACCAATGGCATGACCTTGAAAGACCCCGAGAGGCCGACGCTGGATGTTATCGATGCGGTTCTGTCTGGTATTGGCTACCCGAGCGGATGGTTGCACGAGGCCCTAAGGGGTGGCGACAGGAGTTTGGTCTATGTTATTCATGCTTTCCCCAGCTCTGGCATAGATGGTGGCCATTTTGGCATCATCACCCAGACCACCATGGCCAACTATGAAAAGGTGGTTGAGATAATTCTGGAGAAACTGGAAAATATAAAGCAGAAGCCGTTGGACCCTGAAGAATTGGCGGCCGCAAAGGATATGATTATCACCATGCACGAAATGAGTCTGGAGACTAATGGTGCCCAGGCCCGCAGTGCGGCCTTAAACGAAGTGTTGGGGTTGGGATACGATTGGGATGCTCGCTACCCAGAGTTCGTCGAACACGTAAGTGCAGAGGATGTCTTCACAGTGGCAAGGAGGCTTTTTCAGCACCACTTGCTTGTAAGCGCCATTCCAGAAAAGCCGGTGGAGGCAATTATCCCTCCTGAGCAAAGGCAGAGAATGCATGCAAAGTAATGGGAATTATGGAATGCAAAGATTAAGCTTCGCTTTTTCCAATCCCGGAATTCCAAGATCTCTAAATCCCTAAATTCTATGCGTCCTCGTTACCCGTTAGGCGGTCTAACTTACTACTTATTTCTTGTCAAAGCCTGTGGTCAGTGATAAATTGAGGACAAAGGACCAAGAAGGTCAGTCGGGTTGCTGGGAGCAACTTTAGTGGGGCTACGAAAGCTCGTATCTTTGCAGAGTTAACGTGGCCCTGTTTTATTCAACTTCGCAAACCTGGTCCTTCCCCGCGTGGCGGGATCTTCGCAGTGTAAGGTCAGAGTTTAATAGCTTTGCCGGTAAAGATTGCAGGCTGTTTTGCATTACTGGAGGAACAGAAATCCCAAATCACAAAGACTGAGGTTTCAGGTTTCAGTTTTCTTGTTTTTCTCCCTGACACCTGACACCCGACACCTGAAACCCTGAGATTTGGTGCTTGGAACTTGATATTTTGCAATGCTTCATCACGCCAGCAGACTGCCGCAAGAGGGTAAAGAGCACTTAAGCCCCCTCAGGGGACAGCGTAAAGCCGGGTCCTTTGGGTCCGGATTCTTTACTTGATGTCAGGAGGTGAGAATCATGTGTGAAGCCAACGCCTATCTGCTCAAGGGCGGCAAAGAGGAGCTGATTCTTGAGGCTGTAGACATCTTGGTGCACGACGAAGATGGAAAGATTCGCCTGGCAAACATCTTCGGTGAGCAGAAGGTGCTGGATGCCAAGTTGAAAAGCATGTCACTTGTCAATCACAAAATCGTGCTTGAGTAAGTACAAGGAAGCTCCGGGCCGATGGGCTCAGGGTGGCTGGAGCACACAGAGCAATCAGAGAAAAAGGTGCTCGTGGATGAAATGCCTCCATTTCTTTGACGTAATAATTATTGAGCTCTCTGAGGCTCTGTGAGCTCCGTGAGAGATATTCGTCAGATTTCGACTTCGCGGGCTTCGGCCCGGGAAGGAATTGTTTTGATGTCCAGGTGATGGTGAGCGGTTACATAGCGAACGGTCGTGGTTTTGGCGCGCATGGCAACGGAATGGGTGATGGCCATATTGCCTTGGTACCGAACTCCAGGTAGGAAGTCGCCTCCGGTGATGCCGGTGGCACAAAATATAATACTGTCCCCTCTCGCCATATCTTCGATATCGTAGACTTTGTCAAAATCCCCTTCCGAGTACCCCATATCCAGAATTTTCTGTCGTTCTTCGTCATCCCGTGGCCAAATCTTAACCTGCATCTCTCCCCCCAGGCACTTGAGTGCGGCAGCAGCGATGACAGCCTCTGGCGCACCACCTATGCCGAAAAGGATGTTCACGCCTGAATCCTCCATGGCAGTGGCGATGGCCCCGGCAACGTCACCGTCGCTGATAAGTTTGATCCGCGCACCCGTCTCTCGGACCTGCTCTATTATCTCCGAGTGGCGGGGGCGGTCCAGGGCGATGGCGGTCAACTCTCTGGTGCGGGCGCCATAGGCTTTGGCCACCCGCTCCAGATTAGCCTGCACTGAATCATTGATGTCAATGCTTCCCTTGGCCCCAGGGCCCACGGCTATCTTGTTCACGTAATAGCTTGGAAAAGAGGCCAGAGTACCTTGATTGCCGACGGCTATCACTGAGATTGCATTTGGCAGTCCCTTGGAAGTAAGAGTGGTGCCATCTATCGGATCCACGGCGATGTCCACCTTAGGGTCTCGCAAGCCGCCACCGCCCACTTTCTCACCAATGTAGAGCATGGGGGCCTGGTCTTTTTCCCCCTCTCCGATGATGATGGTGCCGCGGATGCTAACGAGATCCAGCATGCCACGCATGGCGTCTACTGCTGCCTGGTCAGCTGCTTCTTTATCTCCTCTTCCCATCCAACGGCTGGCCTTGAGGGCCGCTGCTTCTGTGACTCTGATAAATTCCAGGGTGACTTCACGACCCATGTCAATCACTGGCATTTTCTCCTCCACACACACTAATGGTTTTTTTACCAACGGTAAGAAAATTGAACCACAGAGCACGAAGAGTTGGAATTTCAGATTGTTGATTGAAGATTGCAGATTGCAGATTTTGGATACTCGATACTCGATTCTGGATGCTATTCTGTTAATCACTCTATGACAGGCAGAGACGCCTACTTTACTGGATTCTTAGTTTAAATTCTGACTTCTAGTTTCTTACTCCACGCTCCATGCCCAATGCTCTATGCCTTCTCAAATCTAAAATCATCTTGGTGTCCACTGTGGTTAAGGCACGTCTTGTATCCGCCCGCGCAGCAAACTAGGCGGTCAAGAGGGCAATGACCTCTCCGGCGAGTCCCGCGGAATTGGTGGCCTCGAAAAGTCGGATGGCCTCCTCAAATGCCTGTTTGCTTATGCGCTCCTTATAGTCCTCACCCACTTGGTTCAGGTCTTCAGCGAAAGCTTTGTTCGCTTTTTTTATGTTACCCCCGGTGTTGCCCGTCTTCTCTGCCCATTTCCACATTTTCTGCCAAAGCTCATCGGGAACGCCCCGGTAAGGTCGTTTGACGTAATGTTTCTCGGGAGTAGTGATGGCATTGCCATTCTGGTTCATGGCGAGGCCAAAACTGATGTTCTGCCAGAAGGTACCCACGTTACCTTTGCGGATACCGTGGTAGATGAATTGGGTGATCTTGTCCAAGGATGTCCCGGTTATACCATGTTGGGCAATGTCCACTTCCCAAGACTGAATGGCCTCCCAGATTTTCTTGGTGAGGTCAAGTTGAATTCCTTCCTGGGTGGCACCGAAATAGGTGCCGTGGATGGAGCCGTTATTGATTGCCAGTAGATTGGGGTGGATGCCTTCGTTGACCAGGTTTCCGATAAACCAGGAAGCTTCATCCGGCCTGGTGAATCCCTCCGCACTACCGCTCTTGGCCCCTATTTCACCAAGTTCAACTTCCAAAGCCAAGCATCGATGGCAAACGAGGTGAACCCTGCTTCCAGTTCGGCAGCCACGAGCTCTGCCACTTCCTCTTTCTCGTCCATATTTTTCACTGTAATGTGGTCACCATGGATAGCGAAGGGTACCGAGGTATTTTCCAGTCGATCATTTTCCGTCACAATAAACTCGGCGAAGCTCATGGGGTCAAACTCGGTGTAGCCCAGCTCAGACTTGGCAATCTCATACATTACCGGGGCCTGAGTCGCCATAGAGGCACGGATAATACCCTCTAAGGGTAAACGGCAGCGGATGTTTGCGGCCATGATCATCGCGTTTGCTTTCCTGGCTGCACTGCAAAGCGCCTTACCGTTCACCAGCGGTGCCTTGGAATCTGGAAATCGTTTCTGCACGCTTTCAGGCCGATATTTTGACAAATCGGTGCTCATCAGAATCCCTCCTATCTGTTCATTTGTTCAGACGTTTGAAAGAGATAGTAAGCCTGAAGTTCAGTCCTATCTTTTACCTTAATCCTAGGGCGATGAAAAAACAAGCGGCAATTTATCATCTTTCTGTTTTCTGTGGTTGTTGATGTGATAATTTCCCTTAGTTTGTCAGACAAAGCAGCAATCCTATGATAACCAGCAAAGTTCGTTGAGAATGAAAAACCCCGGCCACCACTACGATGGAGAGAGTGTTCGGGGATTTTTGTCTCTGCACTCAAACTTTATTGGTTCATCTAATGGAGAAGCGATTTGCCGGAAAGCAGTGCTCTGAAGGAAACCCATTCTCTCGGTGTAGGTTGTTAGGTAGTACTTTTCGCATTCTTAATCCGAGACACGTCAAATGTCTTTAACTGCTGGTGAAACTCGACGGCTATTCCCCATCTATCTCGTTCGACCCTCTTGACGGTAGCTTGTCCTCTTAAAAGCAGAGTATCCTCTTGACCAGTGAATTCAGCGGGGAGCAAAAGTTCTATCTCAGTTTGATCGTTGTTTTGAAAGGCTGACCAGGAGGTGCTTGAGATAAACGCTCCGCTTTGGGATAGGTTGATTGCAACGCCATCGACTTCGGTCGAGGTGGGCATTATCTTGATCTTAGTAAGGAAATTCGTTCTTATTCTGGGATGATCACGACTGTCCACTGAATTTCCCACACCCCACTCCATGAATAGTAAGTATATAATAGACTATTTGTGGCCTTAAAGTCGCTATCCACTCAGGGGAAACCTACAAAAAATCAACACCAAATTAACAGAAAATCCACAAATATACGAGTTTTTCGTATTGACAGATACGACGAAAAGTGTAAGATACTACTTATAGTTGGAAATAATTTTCCATTCAATCCTTCCGAGCGTTTTTTACAGAAATGAGGGGCCATTAATCTTTTATCAACCTTAAGTACGTAATCTTTAGGCTCTTGTACTCTAATGGAGGTAGTGCTGTGCAAGAACTGCCATGGGAAGTTTGCCAGTATTTCTTTAGTGACAACTGCCCTAATAATTTGGCGGTCTCAAGAGTACTCTTAATTCCTCAGTTCCTTGAACAGGCCGAGATTAGAGCCATACGTCAAGAATGTGAAAGCTGTGAAAAACGTAGCAATCAAAGAAGGACCAACCTACGAATCAACAGGCCTTTTAAAGTCACTATTACAATCCCAGAATCGAATAAGAGCATCAGGGGAACCATGGTGAATTTCAGTGCTACTGGTGCTCTAATTGAGCTAAAAGATCGGTCAGAGTTTGGTATGGAAGAAATAGTAGAGTTGCAAATTGAGTCCTACGTCGAAGTCTCTGGCCAGCTTGAAGAAACCATGTTTAATCAATGCTGTATTGTCAAAAGAATAGAGAATGAAAAGCACCGAATAGCGGTAATGTTTATAGATAGAGCAAGTATCAAGGAGATTACCAACTTTTAGTTAGGTTTTTGATTCACTTATATCTACTGCGAGAAAACTATCAAAGCTACGTAAAGCTGTCAAGATATAGTATCATAACTTGCCTCGATAATATTACAGCTATCCTCCAAGCTAGGGCTTTATTCAGAATCAAATTACAGGCTGCCTGATCCGAAGAAAAACAAGAGCCTGCCATAAGTCTCATACGACGTTGAGGAGAGAGTGGTAGGTATGAGACCAGAGATTATTCTTACTGATAAAGCGGCAAAGCTACTGGAGGTTGAGGCACTCGCGTATCCCGAAGACACCAATCTGATTGTCGATCCTTATTCCGTCCTGGAAGAACCTGAGGCTTCCATGGCTGAGGTTATTGCCAACGGCGAGGCGACGCTACCACGACCCCTGGGGGAGATCATCAGTGCCCAGGCCATGGGGTTGAATGCAACCTGGCTTTTCCGGCTGGTGCTTCTAGATTTCAAGGGACAGCACCATTGTAAAGCCGAGACTGTGGAAGAGACTCTGCGTCAGTTGATGTGGCAGATAGCCCCTCTTGAAATTCAAGCCCTGGGACTGGATCGCTTTGAACTCCTGGAACCGTGCATAACAGCGTTTCGAGTTCTCTCCTGCCTATGTGACCAAATGAAGAAGCTAGAAGCTGCCGGCAGCTTCCCACCAACAACGATCATCTTTTCGATACATCAACAAGCGGCCCTGCGTCGCTACCAAGTGGCGCTGGCCAATTTACCGTGACACTGGTAGCGAACTCAGCGCCCTCTGCGATTCATTCCCCAGCCATACCTGTTTACAATATCCGGGCTAGTGGCCTCGCCTTGACCGCTATACCGATTACTAGATTATCGAGCACGCCGAGGTATACAAAATAAGACCAAGCAGCCCATACCGGCGGAACGGGTGCGCCTTTCATCGCTCCTGGGATCATGACACCTATCAGGTGGCCTGATATTTGCTTAAGTAAATTACGTCGCAGACTCCCATCTGTACGGTAATATGGGCCAGGCGTTGAAAATGCTCCAGCGAGCGCATTCCCCGTAGTCCGCCTGAGGCGGACTGCAGGGAGCTTCAATTTCTTCACAAACCCCGCCTACAGGAACAGTGGGAAAATGAAGCGCATTTACTCCATTGGTGGTGGAAAAGGAGGATCCGGAAAAAGCTTCATTGCCGCGAGTCTAGGCATATTATTGGCGAAGCAAGGTAAGAGCGTGGTACTCGTGGATTTGGACCTGGGCGCCTCAAACCTCCACACCCTCCTTGGCCAGAGAATTCCCCAAAGCGGCCTCGACGCCTTCATAGATAAAACAACGAACAGCTTAGAGGACGTAGCTCTGTCCACAACTATACCTAACCTTCATCTCATCAGCTCGACAAAATGTTCCTTGGAAATTGCAAATTTATTTTACGCTCAGAAGCTCAAAGTAATCAACGCCATTAAAAATCTTCCGTTCGCTTATGTGCTTCTGGATTTGGGTCCAGGAATTCACTTCAATACCTTGGATTTTTTTCTGATTGCTACAGAAGGGTTGTTTGTGGCTACTCCTGAACCAACGGCAATAGAAAATACCTTCATATTTATTAAGTCAATTTACCTGAGAAAGCTGAAATTAGCTCTCAAAGAAGCCAACATGTTGCATATATGTCAAGAGGAGGTTGCGAAACTGTCGAAGGGAGCGCTCAAGTCTCCTCTGGAGCTCATTAATATTCTTGAAGGAAGAGACCTGGAAAATGGCAAAGTCTTCAGGGACCTACTGAGCGGCTTGAAGTTCAGGTTAATTCTTAACAAATTTCGTGGTCAGGTTACTGAAGATCTGGGAGAGCAACTTGTAGAGGTATGCAACAGACATCTCTATCCTAGCTTTGATTTTCTGGGAAATATCAGCTACGACAGTCGAGTTTATGAGTCAATACTTGCTAGAAATATATTCATACGAAAATATCCCTACACAAAAACCGTGTCGGATCTGCAAAATATGGCCAGGAGTCTGACAGGGGAAAAACAACATCCCATTCAGATAAAAGCTTCGAAATGATAAAAAAATTCAATGACCTAAATTATTACGAACTCCTCAAAATTCCACATAATGCCTCTCCCTTCGAGGTGAGACAGGCCTATAAGAATATTCTCGCCATTTATGAGGAAAGTTCACTGGCTACCTATTCTCTCTTTGCAGAAGATGAGCGGAAAGCAATTTTGGGCAAGATTGAGAAGGCTTTCTTAACACTGATTGATGATGAAAAGAGAAATGCTTATGACAAGAGTCTTGTGGATGTTGGGGAAATACCTGAAAATTTGTTGACTGCAAAAGAACTACAGAAGGCAATACCCCTTTTTCAAGTGAATACTACCATGACGAAAGACAATAACTTGGCAAGAATCAGAAAAAAGATCAAAGAGAAAGGAACAGGAAAACTTGCGAGCGTTATGCTGAACCGTGATTTTATCTCCGGGCAAGATTTGAAAAACTTACGCGAGTCACTGGGAATAGAGTTAGCGGAGGTTTTTGAGGCCACCAAGATCAGTCCCACCGCACTGGAAGCAATAGAGCGCGATGACATAACCAACCTTCCCCCCAAGATCTATCTGAAGAGTTTCCTGAAGTCTTACGCGGAAGTCTTACAACTCGATGCAAAGCAACTGGTTGAGGGCTATGTCAAAAATATGGAAAAGAGCTAAAATAGGGAAGATGCGATTAATCGCGGGTTCATGACATCTTCCAATAGATAAACACCCTTGCTCCGTATGAGATAGGGAATGTGCAATCTGCCATGGCTACAGGATGAAATGCATCCAATCATATCCTCGTTCTCGAAGGGCCCGCTGTAGGTGGGGACAGACACCCTATCTTTCCCGGTTGACCGCTCACCCCACGCTTTGACTGTATTGTTCCCACCTTCGCGTGTTATAGTACTAAAAAAAGCTCTCGACTGCCGGCAGTCAGATATTCAGGCTAGAGTGACCGCTGTCCAATGATACTGGCTGCTGACAACTGTAGGCATACATGTGGAGGTTGAAGTCCATGGCCACCCACCCTCAGGGATCTTTTCAGTTCATCGATCACACTGCCGACGCTGGTATCCTGGTCAAGGCGCCGACGCTTGAGGGGATGTTCGAGACAGCTGCACTGGGCTTTAGCGAGCTGATCACCAGGGTGGATTCTTTGAACTGTCTGATCCAGCGTCAGTTCAGGCTGCAGGAAGATGATATAGAAACCCTACTGGTGAGCTGGCTCCAGGAACTGCTCTACCTGTTGGATACTGAGGGCCTCATTTTTGGACGGTTCCAGGTAAATCTCAAAGACCTCGCACTAGAGGCAACCGCCTGGGGCGAGGTTTTCGATCCGGAAATCCACACCATGAAAACAGAAATCAAGGCGGTCACCTACCACCTACTAGAGGTTGTCGAAGACGACCAGGGCTGGAAGGGACAGGTGATTTTTGACATCTAAGTAAGGGGTCCGGCTCACGAGGCTAGAGCTTATTTTTTGAACGGGTCAAATCCGAATTAGGATTTGTTTAGAATTTCTCCTTCGGAGTCCCCATCCTCCGGGCGGGGCCCCAGTTTCGTGGTCACCGCAAGTTATTCATGAAATATCCGGGCTAGCATCCAGAATCTAGCATCCAAAATCGAGAACCTGGAGGTGCTACCGTGAAAAAACAACACTCCATCAAGCTCCAAAAGGTCGACGGGTACCGCTGGCGGCTGCCAAGAGAGGGCAAGATGCGCACCGACGGCATCGTCTACGCCAATGAGGCCATGATGGCCAACATTCGCAATGACCAGAGCCTGCTGCAGGTAGCTAATGTGGCCTGGTTACCAGGAATTGTGGGCCATTCTCTGGCCATGCCCGACATCCATTGGGGATATGGTTTTCCCATCGGGGGAGTCGCAGCGTTTTCCTTGGACGATGGTGTGGTTTCGCCTGGAGGAGTGGGCTACGATATTAACTGAGGGGTGCGACTCGTGCGCTCCGGGCTGGAGCGCAAGGAAGTCAGAGGCCACATCCGGAAATTGGTGGAAACTCTGTTTCGAAATATCCCCTCTGGGGTTGGCTCTAAACGTAAAGATCTGCGGCTCTCAAAAGCCGAGCTGAAGAAGGTGCTGGTAAGAGGAGTGGGATGGGCAGTAAAGCAAGGTTTCGGGCTGGAAGAAGATCCGGAATACATCGAGGAACGGGGTTGTATCCAGGGTGCCGACCCAGACCTGATCTCCGATCGGGCTCTCGAACGGGGCAAGGCCCAGTTAGGCACACTGGGTTCGGGGAACCATTTCGTAGAGGTTGGTTACGTGGATGAAGTGTACGATGAGCATGCTGCCAAGGAATTGGGCTTGTTCCTGGACCAGGTAACGATAATCGTCCACACCGGCTCGCGGGGACTTGGTCATCAGGTATGCGATGACTACATCAAAATACTGATGAAAAGCACGCAAAAGTATGGCATTGAGCTCCCTGACCGGCAGTTGTGTTGCGCTCCCATTGCCTCCACGGAAGGGAGGCAGTACCTGGCCGCCATGGCAGGAGCCGCCAACTATGCTTTTGCCAACCGGCAAATTATCTTCCACTGGGTGCGGGAGACCTTTGAGCGCGTGTTTCAGATGAGCTCGGAGCGGCTGGGGCTCAGGCTCATATACGATGTCTGCCACAATATCGCCAAGATTGAAACTCACCGGGTGGATGGTAAAGAAAGAAAGTTATGTGTGCATCGAAAGGGTGCCACCCGGGCCTTTCCACCTCATCACCCGGACACACCGCTGGCTTACAGAGATGTAGGACAGCCCGTACTTATCCCCGGTGACATGGGGCGATACTCTTATGTACTGGTGGGAACGGAGCAGGCCATGGCTGAGACCTTCGGCAGTACCTGCCATGGTGCCGGTAGAGTCTTGAGTCGAAAGCAGGCAATGAGGGTGTCCAAAGGCAGAGCAATCATTCGGGAACTGGAAGATCAGGGCATCACAATTCGCAGTGCCGGTAGGGCTACCGTGCGGGAAGAGATCCCGGAGGCCTACAAGGACGTGAGTCAGGTGGTGGAGGTTGTGTCCGGTGCCGGCATCAGCAAGAAAGTGGTGCGCTTACGGCCAATGGGAGTTATCAAGGGATAGAATGGGGATTGCGGATTGCGGATTTCGGAATACGGGAATTCCTCTTTCCTGGATTGGAACGTGCTTGACTCCCCAACTCCTCAATTTGATAAGCGCCTATTGACTTTACTCCGCGAGAGCTCTAGCCCGGATGTTTCATGAATTGGTATGGCGAGACCGTGAAACTGGGAACCCGCTTGCGGGACTGAGCGGAGCGCAGCGAGCGCGAATTAGATGGGCGTGCCACCGGGCTATCGCAGGGGCTTGAACCCGAGGCGTACTTGAACAGTACGTCGCAGGGTTCGAGACCCGAGGACGCCCGGAAGGACGGCCATATCCGCGGTCGCAATAGCCCATTCATGAAATATCCGGGCTAGAGGGCTGGCACCTTCCCTCCGCTTCCGCTCGCTCTGCTGCTCTTGCCGGGCGGAGGTCTACCCGACCGAAGGTTGTGGCAGCCCGAGCTGCGGATGTAGCCAGCCGTAGCAGTAATATGGGGCAGTTTTATCTATTGTAGATTGCCAAGGCTGGCCACATACGGTGCTTCGGGAAAATCCCAGCCCTCAATCGTAATCTGTGCGGAGTTCAGTGTGTGATCGTTTTGATAATTCCGTAATTCATTGCGGTTTCGATTGATTGCACACGAAGTACTATTGTCTGATTGAAGCTGTCTTTCCTCAGCGTGCTCTGCGGTGACCTGTAATTGAATGTGGGAGAGTGGAGGCTAGGGGGACACTATAAAGAGAAGGCGGAAGGAGCGGACGCCACCAGGAGCATAGACAGTTACCTCATCACCTGGACGCCGGCCTAAAAGAGTGCTTCCCATGGGTGAGTCAATAGAGATTCGACCCTTCATGGCATCAGCTTCAAATGGCCCCACCAGCTGATAGGTTGCCCGGTCGCCGTTAGCGATATCTTCCACCCCGACGGTAGCGCCAAAGCAGGCAACCGAGGAGATGAGGTGCTGTCCAACCACTATTTCTGATAGGGAGATCTTGCGGCGTAAATCCTCGATTCGACCCTCCACAAAGGCCTGCCGCTCACGAGCGGCAAAATACTGCAGGTTATTGGCCTTGTACCCGTATGACCGGGCATTGTAGAGAGCTTCTATGACCTGAGGACGTACAAAGCGGTAGAGAAATGAGAGCTCTGCGCGTAGCCTCTCGTAACCAGTCCTTGTGATGGGCCGCTTTTCCATCGTCAGATTTATTCATGTGGTTGCGTTCTAAGACGCGATTCATGTTTCAGAAAAGTTATCACGGGTTTCCTGTCTTTCACGGAAACCTCTGCAAGCTCCGGAAGCTGCTGAGACCAATCCCGGACACATTATAGGTATTAATGCTAGCGTAAAAAAGTCTTCTTGGCTAGTCTTTTTAAGAATGCGAGTTGTTTGTCTTGATCCAAAGACATACCTTCCCTCCCCCGTCCCTGCCACACCGCAGCGGGATCTTGGAAGGGTCAGGACTCTTTACTTGGAGGTTGGAAAGGAAATGAGTGAACAACTGACCAATGTGGGAGTTATGTTCCCAGATGATGCCGAAACCTTTATTTCTCAAAACCCTGAGTCCACTTTTACTGTCCTGGATGTGCGTCAGCCCATTGAGTATGAAAGCGAACATTTGCCAGGGGCAAAGCTCATTCCTTTGCCGGAGTTGGTTTACTCTCTGCGGGATTTGGATCCAGGGAAGACAATTATAGTGTACTGTGCCGTTGGCGGGCGAAGTCGCATGGCAGCTCAGTTGCTGGCCAATCAAGATTTCAGGAAGGTGTACTATCTGGAAGGGGGAATGGAGGCATGGGAGGGTCCAGCGGCTGAAGGGCCGAGGGAATTCCATTTGCAATTTATCCGGGGTGATGAAGCGGTGCAAGAGGTCATTGCCCTGTCATACAAAATGGAAAGAGGGCTGAAGGCTTTCCATGAAACCGTGAGATCCAAGGCCAAAGACCCTGAGCTCATCGAGCTTCTCGGCCATCTCATCCAGGCTGAAGAAAGCCACATGAAGAGATTACTGGCTGTGAGCCTAAAATGGGATATGGATCCGGATGAGATGCAGGCTTTTGAGGAGAACGTCGAAGCAGCTGTCATGGAAGGGGGCATTGATATCGGGAGTTTTCTGGCCAAGAATGAATCTTTTCTCCAGGGCGTTGCTGGGGTTGTGGATGTGGCGATGATGGTGGAGACCCAAGCATTGGACCTCTATCTGAGAATGGCGACGGAAAGCAACGATGCCGCCACTAAGGAGGTTCTCTTCGAGATCGCCGCGGAAGAGAAGGGTCACCTCAGGGCCCTGGGGCGAGTGCTGGAAGATCATCTTTCGAAGTCGGCATAACCGGGATATTTCATGAGCGGAGAAGCCATGAGGAAGGAAAAATGAAGAAGCTGCTACGGGCTTCACTCCTTGCGGTCACAGTCGCCGCCCAGCCTGCGAAGGCAGTGGAGAAATTGGAATTGGGCTTCGGCGTTGGTACCGCGCCAGATTATGAAGGGTCCGAAGACTATGTACCTGTCCTTCTCCCTTACGCCAGGGCAGATTTGGATTCAGGACAGTTTCTGCGTCTGCAAGGCAACCGGTTGCGAGGCATAGACTTCAAGGCGAACGTGCTTCCGGATGACATTTGGAGATTCGGGCCAGTGCTTGGGTATATCCCTGAACGGGACGATGTCGACAACAACCAGGTTGATCGCATGCGGAAAGTTGACACCTCTGTTATGGTGGGCATCTTTTGGGGTATCGAGTTTGATGGGTGGGGCGCCGAAATAGAGGTCCGGCAGGATGCAGTCGATGGGAATGGCTTCCTGCTCACCTTAGACGTTGGGTACAAAATACCAATAAATTACCAGTTTATGGCAGGATTCAGCGTCTTTACGACGTATGCCGACGGTGACTACATGAACACTTATTTCAGTGTCGATAGAGGGGACTCGGAGCGCAGCGGGCTCGACCAATACGACGCCGACTCGGGTTTCAAAGATGTCGGTTTTTGGCTAACCGGTCGCTATAATTTCTATGGGTATTGGAATGTCTTAGCCGTTGGCAGTTACAGTCGGCTCATTGATGAAGCGGCGGACAGCCCGATCGTAGATGACGAGGGTGATCCCAACCAGTTTTTGCTTTGGCTCATGCTTTCTTACGACTTCTGATTGCTCCTCCCTGCCTGATAAAGCACAAGCCGAAGACGGCACAGCCACCTAATTCGCGCTCGCTGCGCTCCGCTCAGTCCCGCAAGCGGGTTCCCAGTTTCACGGTCTCACGACGGAAATTCATGAAACATACGGGCTAGAGAAATATCCAAATTGTCAAAATGTTCTTGTCCTCTTCCCGGCGGTACTCCATCGCGTTCCTCATATGCCGGACGAATTGCAGACCCAAACCCTCCTCCAGTCGATCCATGGCGGACTTGGATCGAGCAGGTCCTGGGATAGTAAGTGGATTGAACTCTTTACCATCATCTATGACTGTGAGGGCGACTTCCTCTTGCTCGACTTCGATTTGGACTTCAATCTCATGAGACTCTTCATCGTCGTATCCATATTTGATGATGTTCATGAGAATCTCTTCCAGAATGAGATTTACTGCGTAAACGATCCTGGATGACAACGCCCGCGGTTCCAGAAAGACGTTCACTACTTGAAGCACATGAGTCAATTCCTGCATGTCGTTAGCAAATGAGATGGAAAGTGAGTTTGCCACAGCAAGCCTCCACCATAAAGTCTTTGAGCTACTCGATACGAAATTCAAAGTAGGTACTGTCTGTAGATTCAGCGTCCGCAAGTACTTCTTTCAACGGGCTCCCTTCCCGGGCTTCGGCGAATCCAGCGGTAATCCATAAATTGAGCCCGTTTTGCCCTTCACCCTCAATAAAATCACTTACCCTCAATTCTCTGGCTAATTTGATGCAGAACTTCCGGGCCTTATCCATCTTGGCGTTGTGCTGGACCACCATTATCTTGTTCATGCCGTAACGGGAACAGGTATCGGTGATTTCGAGCTGTTGCGTCACCCGGGAGGCAAGGTTTTTGACCACGGTCTGACCTGTCACATGCCCGAGCTTCTCATTGACTTCATCCAGATTTTGCACAGTAAATGAGATAACGGAAAAAGTGATCTGCTGGCTTTCCAACCGGGCCATTTCTTCCTGAAATTTTCTCTCACCTTGTGATTGGGTGGCCAGCCCGGTGAGCGCGTCGTGGGGAGTTTCCAGCCCCTGGATGAACTGCTGCACCACCTCATCAGAGGTCTGCCGGATTTCCTCCGGGGTGCCTTCGAACCGGATCAGTCCCTCGTCCAGCATGGCCACGCGCTGGGAAATGTAAAAAATGTCAGGAATATCGTGGCTGATCACAACCCCAGTAAACCCGAGCCTTCTTTGGTAATCGGAGATCATGCTGTGTACTGCGCTTTTTCTTATGGGATCGAGACCAGTGGTGGGTTCATCAAAAAGGACGATCTTCGGTTCAGTCACCAGGGCTCTGGCCAGAGCTACGCGCTTTTTCATGCCTCCCGAGAGTTGGCTGGGATATTTTTCGTCGATTCCTTCCAGGTCGAATAACTTCATTTTGTCCCAGACCCTTGCCTTGATCTCCGCTTTCGGCAAGGATGTGGCTTCTCTCAAGGGGAGAGCAATGTTCTCATAGACACTCATAGAGTCGAAAAGGGCCGTGTCCTGAAACATGTAACTTAATTTGGCTTTTAGGCTGTCTATCTCAGCCCTCTTCATTTCAGACAATGATCGTCCCTGGAAAAGAATTCTACCCGAATCGGGTTTGAGGAGGCCGATGATGTGTTTTAGCAGCACGCTTTTCCCCGTGCCGCTCTTACCAATAATGGTGGTGATCTCCCCCTGGAAGATTTTGAGGTTGGCGCCATTCAGAACCTGATTGGCCCCGAACCTTTTGTAGACGTTTTCAAACTGAATGAGCGGCTGTTTCATTAAGTCCCGGAAATCTGGTTCTTCCCCGCATGGCGGGATCTTTGCTTGGCAGGTCAGATGGAATGGAGCATAGGGAAAATTCAAATTCTCTTACTCTATGCCCTTTGCTCTACGTTCTTTGCCCACTGGATTCTGACTCCCTGTCCTGAGCCTGTCGAAGGGCTGACCTCTAACTCCTCTGTTTTCAAAGCTGGGTGCTTTGGTCCGGCTTCTTTACTATCATATTTCACCAGTAAACCTAAACCATAAAAAGACTCATCGCAACCCACAAAGCGGCTCCCATGTTTTTTGGAGCCCTGCCGATCATGATCATTGGGACCCCTTTCGCCGCGCTGGTAATCGACGGCCAATCTTGTGTGAAACCCCACAAAAGAGACCCTTTCGAGAAATTCTTCCAAGTTGAAGCATTTACGGGTAATATGGTTAGCCCGGATATTTCATGGATTACTTGCTGCGACCACGGATATGGCCGTCCTTCCTGGCGTCCTCGGGTGTCGGCCCCTGCGACGTACCTCTCAGGTACACCTCGGAACCAATCCCGCGGTACCGCGGGACGAGTTGCCAGGTGGCACGCCCATCCTCTTCGCGCTCGCTGCGCTCCGCTCAGTCCCGCAAGCG
>WOR8_10007001_pt1 | contig 17545 bp, 13 predicted proteins | sample DeeMarSeWOR38_10_FD_19890 | JGI IMG/M metagenome (IMG submission 19890)
CGATTATCCGCTGTTCGGCTTCGGCGAACGAGTCGGGGCTCTCGGCATCCAGCAGACGCATATCTACGGCCCCGAGGTCGGATTGATGGGGATAGCGCCAAACGTGTTGTTCGCGGCAGCCCTCTACAGCGTCATCAAGAAGGGCAGTGTCTTTTCAAGTCAGTCGACGGTCCATGCACGCCACAACAGGCCGAGCTGGCTGCTGTAGCCCACGTCGCGTCGCGTTATGCGGTGTTCGCTGTCGAGCACGTAGTACGAGGGGAAGGCATAGATCTGCCAGTTCCTGGCGACATTCGCATCGCCGAGAACGACCGTGATGTCGAGTTCGTGGCGTTCGGCATAGGCGCTCACTTCTTCGACCGCCTGCCAGTCGAGCGCTACCGCGATCATCTCCAGTTCGCTCGCATCCCGCCAGCGCCGCAGCCGGTTCAGGTTGCCCGCGCTCGCCGCGCACACCTTGCACCAGGGAGCGAAGAAGTAGACCAGCGCAGGCCGTGACTCTGCATCGGCGAGATCGTAGGGCTCGCCGCTGAGCGTCGTACCGTGAAGCTCTGGCGCCGGTTGACCGCCGGTGTCGAGCATATTGCGTGACTGGTAGGTCGTGACGGCGAGAAACACCAGAGCGAACAAACCGACGTTGAGCAGCAAGGAGCGCAATCGTCGCGGCCATTTGTTTGCCGGTTGTTCGTGGTCGTTCACGCGCGCCAGTGTATAGCCCCTGGGAATTAAAGCCCGGATTCCCAGGTTACCAATTTGCCGCGGTCTTTCTCGATGATCGCCCGGTAGCGGGCTTCGAGGTCGTCCCGCTTGATCTTGAGTGTCGGTGTCAACAAACCGTTCTCGGTGGTCCACTCGTCATTGACGATAATGATCCCGGAAAGTCGCTCGTGCGACTCGAGGTGCTTGTTGGTATCGACTAACGTCGCCTCGAGGCTCTTTTCCACGCTTTCTTTCGGCAGGTGTTGCGCCGCATCGGAGAGTACGACGATCGCCACCGGCGCCGGCATGCCGGCGCCGAGTACGCAAACCTGGTCCAGCAGCGGATTCGCCGACAATCGTGTCTCGATGGGCACCGGGACCACGTACTTTCCCTTGGCGGACTTGAAGATGTCCTTGACTCGGCCGGTTATCCGGTAGCCCTCGCGCTCCTCGTCCCACTCCGCCTTGTCGCCGGTGCGGAAAAAGCCGTCGTCGGTGAACGCTTCTGCGGTGAGTTCCGGCTGATTGAAATACTCCGTGAACAGGCCCGGGGAGCGGATCAGCAATTCGCCTTCTTCCGAGATCTTCAGCTCCGTGCCCTCGAGCGGCACGCCGATCGTACCGATGCGGCGCGCCTCGAAAGGAATATTCGCGCAAGAGAGGCCGCTGGTTTCCGTCATGCCCCAGCCTTCGCCGATGTTGATGCCCAGCTTCTGGTACCACACCAGGGTGTGCGGCGATATCGGTGCGCTGCCCGATGCGAACTTATTGCAGTCCTCGAAACCCATGCCTTCACGTATCCTGCGCGCAATCACGCGGCCGACCAGCGGGATTGCCAGCAGCAGGCGCAGCCTTCCTGGCGGGATCTTCGAGTAAATGCCGGCCTGGAACTTGACCCAGAGCCGTGGCACCGAGCCAAAGCCGGTCGGCCGCGCCGTCTTCAGGTCGTGCGCGAACGTGCGCAGCGATTCGACAAAAAAGATCCTGGCGCCCGCGTAAATCGACGGTCCGACGAGCGCCATGCGCTCTGTCACGTGCGCCAGGGGCAGATAGGAGAGCAACCGGTCCTCCGTGCCGAAGCCCACAACGTCGAGCGCGGCGTTGCAGCCGTATGCATAAGCGCGGTAGCTGATCACGACGCCCTTCGGCCGCCCGGTGCTGCCCGAGGTATAGAGGATCGTCATGACGTCCTCCGCTGCCGGCTCGTGTGGCGCGGCGATCGGCTCGGCGTCGTCGATCAATTCCTGCCATTCGTACCGGCACTCTGTCGTCGGGTAGGGAAACGCGATCGTCGGCAGCGCCTCCGGTATGGCATTGCCAATGGCCTCAGGGTCGTCGAGTTTGCCGACGAAGAGCGCTTTGGCCTCGCTATGACCGATGATGTACGCAACGGTATCCGCACTCGCCGTCGGGTAGATCGGTACCGACACCAGCCCCGCCATTGCGATCGCCATGTCGGCGAGTATCCATTCGGCGCTGTTCTTGGCGAGTATCGCGACCTTGTCGCCCGGATTCATGCCGAGCCCGAGGAGCGCCGATGCCATGCGCCGCGCCTGGTCCTCCGCCTCGCTGAATGTCGTGACGTGCAGCCGGCCGGCTACCGGCTGGAGGAGAAATTCGCGGCCCGGCATCTTGTCGGCCCAGCCGGCGAGGGCTGCGTGTGCGGTCAGGTATTCATTCATGAACCCATTATGCCTGCAGTTGCATCCCCGATCGAAGGCCGGGACCCGTCAGGGTCCCGGCACGAACAGCCTACTTCTGGAAGCCGGTGAGAAACGCTCGCGAGCCATTGTCGTTCGCGAGAATCAGCGCATCGTTTGGCTCGACCAGGTCGCCGAGAAGGGCAAGCCCTGTGTAATCGCCGGCCAGCGCGCAATCCGCGATCGTGCTCTGCACTTCGTAGAGATTGAATCCCGCGTCGATGACGGCGAACTGCCCCATCGAGTTGCAGCCCAGCGTATCCTGCCCGACAAAACTGCCGTCTGCGGCGATCGTTACGGTAGCCTGCGGATTCATGAGTTCGTCGTAGGCGACCCAGGACCCCGCCAGGAAATCGACAGGCGAGGCCCGCTCGTAATACGACGGATCATAGAAGAACTCGAAGGTTCCGAGCTCACCGGCCACCGTGGTCCAGGTTCCCGACATCTCGCGGCGCGAACTGATCGTTCCCTCGATGGTGACCGGCGTTGCCGAGGAGGAGTCCAGCCAGAAAACCCCGGCATCGGCAAAGGCGGTGCCGTCTCCGGCCAGGGTATCGCCAACGATCACGAAATTACCCGACATCTGCACAGCCGAGTCGACCGAGGCGAAGCGAAAGCGCCCGTTCTCGTCGACCATCGCTATGTATTCCTCGGTCACGGCATGGAGGTCGTTGGTGACAGTGCCGAACCAGTGTCCACCGGGCAGCGCGTCGGTGGGTGCCGGAGGCGGGGGCGGAGGCGGAGAGTTCGGCGCCGGTGAATCGCCGGAGCCGCCTCCGCCGCAACCGGCCAGGGCCAGTGCGAGGCAGGTGATCATAAAGCGCTTGTGCCTGTTCATTGTCATTTCTCCCCATTGGATGTGCCGGCGGACCGTGTTCGGCCCTCGAACCGGCACCTGCACAATGCTCGCGGGGAGTAAAAGTCGCCTGATGTGCGGGCGATTTCGGGGGAATGATTTTCTGATGCCTGAGCGGCCGGGGCCGGCCGTACCCGCGCGCGGTGTTACGCGCGCTGATCGCTCATCATCAGCACCCAGTTTTCGCCGTCGTTTTGCCACTGCTCCTTGACCATGGGACGGCTGGCTGTTTCCGTGTAACCGCGGCGCCTGTAGAGTCGTCGCGCGCCCTGGTTGCCATCGGACACGATCAGGCTGACGCCACGAAGTTCGAGTTCGCGCGCTCGCTGTTCGGCCCAGCGCATGAGATTCGAACCTACGCCGAGTCCGCGGGCAGCAGGGAAGGTCGCGACGGCATTGATGTACCAGCTGCCGGTTGCGAGGCTTTCCAGTTCAAGCAAGGGGAAGAACATGGGTGGTGTGTTCGCGGGATCGATTGCATCCGGCTCCGCCGCAAGCGGGTAGCCCACCAGGGCACCCGCGATTTGTCCATCCACTTCGGCGACGACGCTGTTTCGGTAAGAGAAGCCATGGGAGCCATGGGCCGCACGCTCGCGCCCGATTGCCCAGGGGTCTTCGCCGGCTCGGGCCATTTGTTGCCAGAGATAAAGCGGCAAGCCTTCGCCGGCAAAGTTGATCAGTTGTGCCAGCTCGGCGCAGTCGTTTCTGACGGCATCCCGGATGGTTACTTGTGAGGCAATTAGAGTCACTGTCCCCTTAATGTGGGGTCGACGTATGATTATAGCGCCAGTTACTCCGACGACAGGCGCATCTTCATGCGAACCAGTTCATCGTCATCGCCCTCAACGGCGGTGGATTCGTCGACACTGATTCGCGCGCCAAGCTCTGCATTGGCGTCGACGATGGCTTGCCTGACGCTTTCTGCGCGTGCTGCTCCAAGCGAGCCGAGTTCTTCTTCGCCCACGGGCTGCATGTCGATAAGCCGTGTGCGCAGCGCCTCGGTATAGGCAAGTGCGTCGAACTGTTCCTTGCCATCATCATCCTGGGTGGTGTGAGCACTGCGAGCCTCGTCCAGTATCGGTGCCGAATCTGCTTCGGCCAACGATTCCCTGAGCAGTTCTTCGATGGCTTCCTGGCGCTGATCCGCATACATGGCCTTGTCGTCTTTGGCGGCTGCGATGCGTTCCTCGACCATCTGATCCACGCTGTCGGCCTTGAGCGCAGCCGCATCGCTTTCGGGCGCGTAAACGCCGCCTATCTGCAGGCCGAGCTGCGGCCGGAGCTGGAGCGCCTCCGCGATCTTGCCGGCTTTCTCCATCTCGGGAGGCGAGAGATCCGCACGGCCCGGTTCGAACACCAGGTATTCGAGTTCGTCTGCCTCGGCACCGACGAGTTTGCCCAGAAGCGCAAACGGCGAAGTGACGATCTTTGTGAGCAGGTTGACCAGCGCCTGGCGAATCACGGTGCCGTATTTGAATTCCGGGTCGTTGATATCGCCGCGTACGGGCACGTCCAGGTCAATACGGCCGCTCGAATCTTTCAGCAGGGCGACCGCAAGTCCGAGCGGCAGGCTCATCGCACCGGGATGCTCGACCTTGTCGCCGAGCTCGAAATCGCGCAGTACGACGTTGTTCTCGCCGACCAGCGCTCCTTCGCTGATCTTGTAGCCGAGATCGAGATCGAGGCGGCCACTGGCAATTTCCTGCCCGGCGAACGGGATGGAGTAGGCCGAGAATTTCGGCATGTCGACGTTTTCGAAAGCTACCCGGATGTCGGTATTTGCCGCGGGGTCGAGCGGCGTCACGGTGCCGCTGACCTGCACCTGGCCGAATTCGTCCACCTTGCCTTCCATTTTCACGGTCGACGGTTCCGAGCTCGCGGTGGCAATCGTGGATATCTCGCCATTCAGCGCCGCGATCTGCGCGCTGAAGGGCAGCGGCAACGAGCGATCGGCAAAGTCGGCCGCCGCGTCGTTTACCGTGATGCGGCCGATCGTGACATCGATGTCTGCCTCTGCAGCTTCCGGCTCGGCCCGGGTTTCCTCGTCGCCGGCCTCGGTCTCGTTTTCCGCTTCTTCCCCTTTCCTGACGCGGCCCAGATTGACGCTGCCGTCTTCGGCGATCAGGATATCGCCATACGGTTTCGTGAAACGCACCTCGGATATGTCGAGCTTGTTTCCGGCTGCGGAATAGAGGAGGTTTTCCGCCCTGAGGCTATCCCAGCTGCCGAGCCGTGAATCCTCGTCCGATTCCGTCAGCAGGAAATTGACGATCTCGAAATCGCCGGAAACGCCGAGAGGCTCTTCTGCAGAGCTTTGCAGTTTAGCGTTGGCGTTAAGCGCGCCCGATTCGAGATGCACGTCGACAATCGATTTCACGTAGGGGTCGGCCGTGCCGAACTCGAGCGCATCGACCACGAGATCGAAGTCGAACGAAGGACTTGGCAGTACGGTGAATTGACCCTCGAGAGATATGGAACCACTGTCGATCGCCTCGAGTTTCAGCGTTGTCGGGAACGCCGCCGCCGGTTCGTTGCTGATGTCCCGGATCTCGACGTCGAGTGACTGCCAGCCCACGTTGGCGGCCGGATCGATGCTCTGGTCTTCGAGGTCAAGAGCCAGCCGGTTGATGCTGAATTGTGACAGCGACAAGAGCCAGGACTCGCCGGCCGGCGCACCCGGGTCCGGTTCGGGTTCACCTCCCGCCGGCTCGTCTTCGACGCTCGCCGCGGGCAGTACGTTGAGGGCCCCGTCCACATCCCGCAACAGGGTGACTACGCCGTCGTCGATGGCGAATCCCGATGCCGTGACGGTTCTCTCCGGCCACCGGAATTCGCCGCCCCACACGCGCATGAGCGGCAGCGTAAGAACCTCGCGATCGTCACCGCTCCGCCCCAGCGCTTTGTTGAACGTGCGCACCAACAGGTCATTTACCGACATCTCGAAGTTGCTGACGTCTGCTTCAAGCGTTCCGTCCGGGAGCGTGTCGATGCGATAGTCCAGCTCGACATCGATGCTGCCCTCATCGACGTCGAAGCCGATTTCGTGTTTCAGGTACGCCGACGTCAGGGGAAAGTGCGATCCCTTGATCGAGGCACTGCCTTCCGAACGCAGCGGGTTGAGTTCCAGGCTGCCGTTCCAGCTGAGCGTGCCCTGGTTTTCCGTAGTGATCACTACGTCCTGCAGGCCGGCGCGAGCGGGCAGGGTATTGAGTTCGGAGATCGCGATATTGATGGGCCCGAACTGCGTATTCACCGGCTCCGGTGGCACGTCATCTTTCCAGTCGATGACGCTGTCGGTGATGGCGAAATCCTGTATGAGCAGTCGCGGCGGACCGGTATCGGGCGCAGGCTCGGCGTCGGCAGGCTCTTCCGGTTGTTGCGTGAGGAAGCCGAAATTGAACTCGCCGCCAGCATCGCGCGCGAGGTGGGCTTTGGGCGAATTGATATAAAACTCGCGAAACGTCCTGGAAATTAATGAAGATCCGTTCGATCGTGAGGAATACGTCGCCATCGGGTTCGTCCAGCTCCAGGCCATCGATTCGCAGGCTCAGGACGAACGGGTTTACAGCAACTTTCTCCAGTCTCAGTTCCACGCCGAGATTTTCCCGGACGGCATTCGTGGCTGTGTTCGCTACTATCCACGGAGCCAGGAAAAACCCGAGGATTGCGTAGACAACGCGGCTTGGCGTTGGACATCGAGTTGACTCAGATTTAGGGCGGCCGGCTAAAGATGCTTCTGTTTATTTTTGTGGCCGCCCGCCCAATGCTAGCGAAAAAGCTGTGTCAATTGCCACCGGCGTACAGCTGCACCCAGTAGATGTCCCGGCCGTCACCGGGGTTGAGTGCATAAGCGACGCCCGTTTCAGAGAATTTTGCGTCCCTGAGATTCGCGCAGTGCCCGGCGCTCTCGAGCCAGGTTGCCGCGATATCGTCCGCAGATGTTTGCCCGGCCGCAACATTTTCGGCTATCACCTGCCAGTCGTAGCCGGCGCGTGAGGCGCGCTCGCCCGGGTTGCTGCCGTCGGACCCGGTGTGCGCGAGGAAGCTGTTTCGCGCCATGTCCTCGGCGTGGGCGCGCGCCGCCTCGTCGAGCGCCGGAGACCTTTTCAGTGGCCGGCCCGGCGGAAACCCGGTTCCTCCGCAGGAGCCGCCTTCAGCTCGGATTTCGTTCAGGTGTTGCAGTACCTGGTCCAGCAGGGTGGCATCGTTCGGGGCCGGCAAAGGCGCCCCGTCGGCGAGCAGCAGCCATACTTCCTTGCCTCGCCGGTGCACGCCGATATCGACGAATTCCGGGTCCGCGACAAGATGACAAAAGTGCTCGGCAAGTTCTCTTGCCACGGCATCGTCCTTTCCCCGCGAAGTGCTGACGCGCAGCGACGCAGAGGATTTGGCGCGGTAGCCGGCTGCCGCTATCGCGTCGGTGACTTCGGTGCCGTCGGCGACGGCTGCGGCGGCGCTATCCAGCTGCGTGCTCGCAACGAGCGGCTTGTCCGGCAGGGATGCCTCGCCGCAGTGGCGTGTGCGAACGATATTCGCGACATCGACAAGGTCCGCAGCGACCGCGACCTGTGCCGTCAGAACCATGAATGCAGGGCCGAGCACCCGGAGGATGCGTGCGTGGAAGCTGCCCGCTGCATCTGAATACGTTGTCATACGCAGGAGCATAGCCCCGGCGGCGCAACTTTTCCGCTAAAAATGCAGTTCGACAAGGTCGCCGTCGGCGACGACGTGATCCGGCCCCACCTGCTGGCCCTCGAACACCTCGGCGCCCCAGATGCGCGCGAACTTGAGGCTGCGCGCGATGTCCTTGTGCACCAGCCGGGCGACGTCGGAGATCGTGTCTCCGCGGCGCACCGTGAACGGTTTCTCCTTGTCTGCGGGCTTACCGGGCGTCTTGGTGTAGACGCGGACGATCTCGAGTGCCTGGAACAGAAACGGCCCCAGCGCATCGGCGCCGTCGCCGGTTTCGGCCGACATGGTCAGCGCGGGAAAACGAAGCCCCAGCAACTCCTCGAGAATTTCCACCTCTTCCGGGTCGGGATCGAGGTCGCTCTTGTTGGCAATCAACACGGTCGGCAGATCGAGGCGAAAAGGGTCGTCGGATTCCCCCGCGTTGCCCACTCGCGCTGATTCGAGACCGGGCCATACGGGTGTGAGAAAGACCTTTTTGTCCCTCATCCGTTCGAGTATCACCGGCACGTGCTCGAGGCAGTCCGGGTCGCTAACGTCGATCACGAGCAGCGCGCCGTCGGCGGGTTGCAGCGCATTGACCAGCCAGGGCTCCATGAACTCTGCCGACACCGGCGGCAGGTCCACCAGCTGGAAGAGGATGTCCTCGAAAGGCAGCATGCCCGGCACCGGGAGGTGCGTAGTGTAAGGGTACGGCCCTACGTCGGTGCGTGAACCCGTGAGACGGGCGTGCAGACTGGACTTGCCCGCGTTCGGCGGGCCTAGGAGGCAGAGCTGTGCGGCGCCGTCGGGGCGCACTACGTGCGACGGTCCGCTGCGGCGACCGCCCTTCCTGGGACCGGAAAGTTCCTCGGTCAGCTGCTTGATGCGCGTCTTGATGTCGGCCTGCAGGTGATCCGTACCCTTGTGCTTGGGGATCGTGCGCAGCATCTCGCGCAGGCAGTCGAGGCGCTCCTTCGGTTCGCGCGCCTTGCGATACGCTTCCTCCGCTTTCTTGTACTCGGGCGTGACGTTGGTGGGCATATGGCTGAATCTTACCCGAGGAAGCCGCGCGGAATCTTTTGCGGCGTCGCGCGGTCATACTTCAGGTCATCATCGGGGGAGAGGTTTCATGCCAACCAGCAGACGGAAATTCATCGGGGCGTCACTTGCAGCGGTATCGCTGGCATCCGTGCCGCTGGGCGCGCTCGGCGCAGCCGACAGGAAACTCAAGGTCCTGTTACTCGGTGGCACCGGTTTCCTCGGGCCGCATACGGTGCGCTATGCGCTGCAGCGCGGCCACGAGGTCACGCTGTTCAACCGCGGGCGCACCAACGCGGACCTGTTCCCCGAGCTGGAGACGATCATCGGCAACCGGGACCCCGAGATCGACACGGGACTCGATGGCCTGAAGGGCCGTGAGTGGGATGCCGTTATCGACACGTCCGGTTATGTGCCGCGCATCACAGGCGCATCCGCCGGGTTACTGGCGGACAGCGTCGGGCAATACCTCTTCGTCTCGACAATCTGCCAGTACGACAACTGGGCCGAGGGTGGCACAAACGGCACCGAGGACCGGCCAGGGGCGACGCTGGATGATCCTGCAACCGAGGACGTGGGCACGCATTACTGCGCGTTGAAAGCGTATTGCGAACGCGCCGTCGAGGAAGCGATGCCCGGACGCGTTACGCAGATTCGTCCCGGCCTGATTGTCGGGCCGCGCGACAACACCGATCGTTTCACCTACTGGCCCGTCCGCATCGATGAGGGCGGCGAAGTGCTCGCGCCCGGCAAGCCGTCGGACCTGACTCAGTACATCGACGTTCGCGACCTCGCACGCTTCATGGTGCATTGCCTGGAGCAGAAGCTCGCGGAGCCCTACAACGTCGTCCGCAATCCCATGCCGTTCGGCGACCTGCTGTCGGCCTGCGTCGAGACGATCGACGCCGACGCCGAACTCACCTGGGTACCGGCGGATTTCCTCGCGCAACACGACGTGCAGGCATGGCGCGATGTACCCGCCTGGGCAGACTCGGACAGCGCGCTGGCGGGGTCGCTGACCTGGTCCGCCGACAAGGCCCTGTCAGCCGGGCTTAGGATCAGCCCTGTCGAGAACACAATCCGCGACACGCTGGCCTGGTTCAGATCATTGCCTGGTGAGCGCCAGGAAGGGCTCCGCGCCGGCTTGAGCGCGGAAAAAGAGGCGTCGGTACTTGCTGCATGGCACGATTCCGGGAGAGGTGAAGGCTGATTCCGGCCGCATTCACGGGATTTGACACCTGCAGGCGGCCTATACTCACAGGCTGAATGATCAGGAACCTGACATGGCTTGTCTTCGTTGCCTGGCTATTGCCGGTGGCCTCGAGTGCAGACCAGGAACCCGCGCAAGGCAAACTGCTGGTCGCTACGGAGCTCGTGCAGGGCGAGTTGTTCGCGAACACCGTGCTGTTGCTGCTGCATTACGACGAGACGGGCGCATTCGGGCTGGTCGTAAATCGTCCGACGGATGTAAAGCCCGAGGAGCTTCTCGACGACGAGGAGGCCATCGCCGGGTACAGCGGTACGCTTTTCTGGGGTGGGCCGGTGCACATGGACAGCCTGCGCGCGCTCATGCTCACCGACGACCCGCCCGAGGATGCCGAAAGAATCATTGAATCCGTGTACCTCGTGTCCTTCGAGGATGCGCTGGAGCTGGGCCCCGCGGACCCTGCGGTGCTGCGCTTTTTCATCGGCTACGCGGGCTGGGCGCCGGGTCAGCTTGACTTCGAGATGGCGCGCGGCAGCTGGCGCGTCCTGCCGGCATCGGCCGATCTGGTTTTCGCAGAAGAACCCTCCAGGCTCTGGAAGCGGCTGGCGCCGGCGCAGGAGGAAAGGGCCGCCGCGCAGACATCACATGAACATGCCGGATGCCTGGCGCCGTGCAGTGAGGTCGAGATAGTCGCCGAGATGTGAGCAGAGCTCGCGAACGTCGTCTTCGGCACCATGGATAAAACTCGATTTGCGGCGGCGCAGATAGGGCAACCCGAGCACATAGAGTCCGGGAGCGCCCACGATGCCCCGATCGTGTTCCAGGTTGCCTCTGCGGTCGAAGACCGGTACATGCAGCCATGAATAGTCGGGCTTGAACCCGGTTGCCCACACGATGGTCTTTATCTCCGTGCCGAGGGCACAGTCGAGCCGCGGGGACGGCCCGACGTGCGTCGGTGCGTAACGCGCGACGGGGCCGACCTCTGTTGTAATGCCGTTCTCGTCAGCCCACTCGTCGAATGCATCGAGCATGCGGTTCATCTTGAGATCGGCCAACGAACAGACGTTACGCAGCGAACCTGAAAAGAGAGCTTTGCCGTCGCGCACGCCTGCGAGACGACCGGTAATCTCAATGCCCTGTGCCTGCAATGCATTGAGATCGAGCGTCGCACGCTCGGGCGTACCGACGAGTTGCGGTGACGGCACGCGGCGCGCACGCAATGGGTCATCGGTGTCTTCGAGTCGCTGGTCCAGCAGGCCGGAAGCGAGCATCCACCACTGCACGTCACGGTCGCGGTAGACGCGGGGCATACGAACGTGTTCGCCCACCGCCAGCGTAACGGGGCGGCCGCTATGGCGTATTTCCTGCGCGAGCTGCAGCCCGCTGGCTGAAGCGCCCACGACCAGCACCGGCCCGTCGTGAAGTTGTGCGGCGTTGCGGTACTGATGTGCGTTCAGCTGAAGGACACCGGGCGGCACGCCGTCGGCGAGCCGCGGAATCACCGGCACGTTGAACGCGCCGCTCGCGAGCACCACGGCACGGCACAGCCAGTCTCCACCGGTGGTCGACACGCGATAGCCCCCGGCTGCCGGCACGACACGGGTTACTGCGGTTTGCGTAACAACGGGCGCCGAATTGCGGACGGCATAGCCGGCCACGAACTCGATGACTTCATTCCCCGTCATATAGCCGTCCGGGTCGTCACCGTCGTAACGGTAGCCGGGAAGCCGGCTCATCCAGTTCGGCGTCAGCAGGCGCAGCGAATCCCAGCGCTCGGTGCGCCAGGAGTTCGCAACCTCGCCGCGTTCGATGACGACATGGTCGATCGAGCGCAGCGAAAGCGCATGGCTCATCGCGAGACCGCAATGACCGGCACCGATGACGAGGACGTCAACGGTGCCGGCTGGCCGTCGCTGTGCGCGATTCGACATTACGCCTTGCTCGCGGTGACCGTTACGTCAGTCGGGTTCGTGACGACGTCGAACACGGCCGAGCGCTTCTGCGACTGGGCAACCAGTGCCGCGATCTCGTCCTGCGTGGCGTCGGCGTCGATCTCGTAGTGCACCTTGATGCCGTCGAAGCCGTTGCGGACCGCGTCATCGATGCCGAGGATGCCCTGCAGGTCCATACCGGCCTCGAGCGTCGCCCTGACCGAGCGCAGCTGGATGTTGCGGTTCTGCGCGACCGACGCGATACCGGCGGACAGGCAGCCGGCCAGGCCGACGAGAATGAACTCGACCGGCGTCGCGCCATTGTCCTCGGCCGCGAAGACCTCCGGATGATCGGTGTCGAACTGAAACGTCTGTTGATGTTTATGCTCGTCGCCCAGGCCGAAAAATCCGTCCACCGTGGCGCGGCTGTGCGTGCCGCTTACCCACTCACTCGTGGCGCGCCACTTGAAGGCGGCGGCTTCCGGGGCCTCTGTCAGCGCCTCGCGCGCGCCCAGCAGGGCTTCTACGTTGACGCCATTGTCGGCGGTTCTTTCCTGTACGTTCATAAGCGTTGCTCCTATTTGATGTTGATGTGGACCCGGTTCCGGCCCGGGCAGGAGCAACTTTGGCAATGCGGCGTTTAACCCACCGTGGGAACGAGCGTGGAATTTACGATTCGATCGAACCCGGTGCCAGCCGCCGGAATGACCAGACCCGATCGACCGGCATCTGCGCTTCGCGCTGAGCTATCCGCACGGATTCGGCGTCCGGCGCCTCGTACAGGCAAATCATTCGTTTCCGGTCGCGCGAGAAATAGGTGCGGACGAAGCGCACGCGATGCAGGTCGAGGCAACCCTGACCCGCGTCCTCGAGAGCCTGGATGGTTTCGATATCCACCGGCTCCCCGAAGCGACGGGCAACCAGCACGTTGGCCCGGTCCAGGTCGTCATCGGTGAAATCGGGTGCATCGTGGACGGTGCCCGACCAGGCTGCGGTGCAGTGCGATCCCACCTGGCGCAGCGCGATACGCACCGACTCTGCGTCGGGAGCTGAGAAGTGACAAACGAGCTCACGCCTGTCAGCGGACAGCAGGCTGTCATTCCAGTCGCAGTGGTGTCTTGCGAGGCAATCCTCCGAATTCTCGATCATCTCCTGCAGGTCTGCATCGGTCTTCGGCTGGTCCCACTGGCGTTCGACGATTACGTGGGTCATGGCTATCCTCTTTTCTTGCTGCTCGACCTATTCTTCCGCAGCGCCTCGACTATTTCACTTGTCCACACCGCCGCGCCTGCATCGGCCAGCCGGGCAACCTCGCCAGCATGACATTCCGCGGTCTTTTGATCGCCACGCTTGCTGGCCGCATGCGACAGGACCGCGTTTGCAATCAGCATTTCGGTCGCGCGTTCCAGCAGGGTGGCGTATTGCAATGCTTCAGTTGCCCGCTCGACGGCGCTGTCGATGCGGCCCCGTTCGCAATCGAGCACGGCGGCCCGGGTGAGTATAAAGGCGAGACGATGTTTCGCGTCGGCGATGCGCAGGTCGGAAAGCGCAGCGTCCATCCCTTCCGGTTCGTCGTCGATGGCGTAGTTGCAGAGTCCGAGCATGGCGCGTGCGTATGGTTCCTCGCTGCCCTCGCGCAGTTTTCCGCCGAGCATCAGCAACTCGTTGCATCGCTCCCGCGCCTGCACGAGACGACCGCGCTGCAGGTCGAGCATGATCATGTATTCATTTGCCAGGTATTCGTCGACCCGGTCGCCGAGCGACTTGCACAAGGTGCGTGCTTCGCGAAACAGTTCGTCTGCCTCGTCGAGGCGGTTTTCGTGAAAGCGCAGCATGCCGAGTCCTGCGGCGATTGCCGGGTGGCTGAATCCCCTGCGTTTTGCGAGCGCGCTCGCTTCCATCAGCATCGCGTCCGCCTCGCCGAGATCGCGTTCGATCATTGCCAGGCACTTTGCCGTTTCGGCGACACCGACGATCCGCGATTCCTCGTCCCCGCCGCGAGCAACGCGTTGCGCCTGCAGGGATTGTTCGCGGGCGGCGCCCCACCGTCCCTGTTCCCAGCGCACGGTCGAGGCCATGTGATAGCCAAGACGCGCATGCGCCAGTTCGCCCAGGTCGAGCGCACGCTCGGCCATCTTGGCGTAGTTCTGTGCCGCTGCCTCCTGGTCGTCGAGCGGGCCTGCTGCCAGCAGGATGTCGTGCAACTCGATTTCGCGGCAGATCTTCTCGGCATCGGGCAGCGCCGCAGTGAGTTGCAGACCCTTGCGCGCGAGTGCGAGCGCATCGTCATTGGCAAAAAACCTCAGGCATAGCCGGCCGGCGGACACCATTGCGCGGGCGGCAAGACCGGGATCCTCGCTCTGGGCCGCATGGTGTGCGAGATTGGCCGCCCGCGACAGGTCGTGTCCCGTCGTTTCTTCGAGGAGTTCGGCAACGCGCCGATGCATGACCCGCCGCCGTAATGGCGAAATGTCGTTGTAGACGCTCCGCGCAATGAGCTCATGCGTGAAACGCAGGCCAGCCTCGGTGGCGTCGAGCATCCCGTGCCGCTCTGCGCCTTCCAGTACGTCAGCGACCGCGTTCGAGTCGAGCCCGGTCAGCCGCACGAGAGCATCGATTTCGATACAGGGGCTCAGGACCGCGGCCCAGCGCAGCACTTCGGCACCGTCGACGCCAAATCGTGCGAGCCAGTCCTGGACCAGGTCGGCCAGGTTGCTGCTGTCATCGCCACGAACTTCGGCTCGCGCCAGTTCGACAGCAAGCAGGGGATTACCCCCCGACTCCCGGGCAAGACGATGGGCGTCCGCTTCCGGCACCAGCTCCGCAATCAAGGCCTTCGCCTCATCGAGAGCGAGCGGTTTCAGCGCCACCTCCGTCAGCATGCTGTCGCGCCGGAGCCCGCGCAGTGCGAGCTGCATCGCCGCGTTGTCGCGAAGTTCGCCTTCCCGGGCCGCCGCGACGCCGAGCACCGGACGGTCACGGTTGGTACGCAGGATGTAGTGGAGAGCCGCGGCGCTGGACTCGTCGCACCAGTGAACGTCATCGAAGATCAGGACCACCGGGCGCCTGGCAGACTCACTCGCGACAATTTCGTTGAGCCCCGCAAATATGCGATCGCGGCTGACCTCGTCCTGTGCGTGAAAGATGGCTTCGACCTGCGGGCTGCCGCCGGCGCGCAGCGCGTCGAGCCACAGAGCGAACGGGCGGATGGCATCCGATTCGAACGCGGATGCGCTCAGCACGAAGGCGTCATGGTCCTTCGACAGGCCCCGAAAATGATCCATCAGGCGCGTCTTGCCAATGCCCGGGACGCCCGTCAGCACCATGAGCCCCGCGCGGCTTCGCAAGACGCCGTTTTCAAACGTCTCCGTAACCAGGCGCACTTCGGCGTCACGTCCGATGAGGCGGCGCCTGTGGGGCTGCGCGCGAACGCTTGCCTGCACGGGTGCGGGCGTCCCGGTCTGCGGCGGCTGGTCGATCCGGGGCGCGGAACGGGCCGCCAGTAATGCCCCCGAGGATTCCGCGCCGATCTCCTGCAGCATCCGCAGTCCGAGCCGGTATTGTTGTTCCGCCTCCGCCGGCTGGCGCACGTCGTTCAGCAGCCTGATCAGTGTCGCCCGGTAGTTTTCTTCGTAAGGATACAGGCCCACCAGGGCGCGCGCGTGAGGCAGGGCGCGCTGTGGCTCCCCGGCAAATCGGCGGATAAGCTCGCCAAGCAGCGCAGCCCGGTCGCGCAGCGCCTGCTCGCGTTCCGCGACGCACCAGGTATGGAAATCGTGGAAATTCGAGAATTCGAGGCCTTCCAGGAAATTGCCGCGAAAACGCTCGGCGGCAGCCTCGAGATCGTGGGTGGCAACGGCATCGATATTGCCGCCAACCAGCGCGTGCAATTCACGAACATCGATACTGACGTCCGACGCCTCGATGCCCACCGAGTTGCGGTCGGCGACGATGCGCTTGTGCTTGCCGTCATCGATCAGGCGTCTTAGCTTCGAAAGGCTCCAGCGCAGCGAACCGCGTGGATCGTCGGGAATGTCCCACAGCAGCTCACAGAGGTGCTCGCGCCGAAACTGGCGGGACTGCAGACACAGGTAAGCGAGCAGGGCACGGGTCTTCTTCGAGGGTGGCAGAGGCAGTGATTTGCCGCCTCGCACTACCTCGAAATCGCCCAGAAACCGCAGTTCGAGCTCCGACATACCGGATTTTCGCGTCTGACAGGGGCTTTACTATAGGCGCGGCCGACGCACATCCACAAGCGCCCCAAAAAAAACCACGGTTGCTTCAACGCTGGCTTCCTCGTTCCGGGACCAGCATTACTCCCCATGTTCAACAACGAATTTTTCCGGAGGCCGCCATGTCCCGCTGCGCAAAGTTCCTGAGTGCAATCGGCGATACGTCGCTGGTCAGTACCAGGCTTCATTACATGAAAGTCATCTACGGATCGAACAAAGGAGCCCGTCATGCCCCGCTACGAGAATATCCTGCAAACGATCGGCAACACGCCACTGGTTCGGCTGAACAGGCTGGCGCCGGCGGGCGTTAACGTATACGCCAAGGTCGAGTCATTCAATCCGCTGGGATCGGTCAAGGACCGCATGGCGCGCGCCATCATCGAGCGCGCGGAACAGAGCGGCGAGTTGCGGCCGGGGCAGACGGTTATCGAGGCGACGAGCGGCAATACCGGCATCGGCCTCGCGATGGTCTGCGCGCAGAAGGGCTATCCGCTCGTGGTCGTGATGGCCGAGAGTTTCAGCCTCGAGCGCCGCAAGCTGCTGCGATTCCTCGGCGCGAAGGTGATCCTGACACCGGCTGCCGAGAAGGGCACCGGCATGCTCAACAAGGCCATGGAACTCGCCGACAAACACGGCTGGTTTCTCTGCCGGCAGTTCGAGAGCGAAGTAAATGCCGAAGTCCACGAGCGCACGACGGCACGGGAGATACTCGCCGACTTCGAGGGTGAAGCGTTGCATGCTTTCGTGTCCGGGTTCGGAACCGGCGGCACCTTGCTCGGGGTTGCACGCGGCCTCAAAGCCGCGGACGCTCGCATACAAATCATCGCGGCGGAACCGGACAACTCGCCCGTGCTCGGCAGCGGCATACCGCAACCGATTGATTCGAATGGAAACCCAGCCGGGAGCCACCCGTATTTCCGGCCCCACCTGATGCAGGGCTGGAGCCCGGACTTCGTTTCCCGCCTGACCGAGTCTGCACGCGATGAGGGCCTGATCGACGACGTCGTGCCGGTCGACGGCAACGACGCGCTCGAACTCAGCCGCGCGCTCGCGACGCAGGAAGGCATATTTGCGGGTACGTCGAGTGGTGCCACGTTGGCTGCAGCACTGCAGGTTGCGAATCGGGCCGAGCCCGGTTCGAACATCGTCTGCATGCTGCCGGACACGGGCGAACGTTACATGTCCACGCCACTATTCGATGGCGTTGGCGA
>WOR8_10008264_pt1 | contig 17539 bp, 19 predicted proteins | sample DeeMarSeWOR38_10_FD_19890 | JGI IMG/M metagenome (IMG submission 19890)
TAAGTGGAATTTCGGCTGAGGGCGGGGGTAAACCCCGCCCACATTTTCGCACCTACTCCTAGCCTTTCTCAAGTCCACCACTCTCAGCCACCTGCTCCACTAGGGCTTGGAACAGAACGATCATATCCTTGTTTGCCCTGCGCAACCTTTTGGATAGCTCCTTTCCTATAGCCCTCGTCACCAAAAGGCCTAGCCGTGGGTCTTCCTCTCCCAACCGGTTAAAATCTTCACGATTGATCACCAGAAACTCGCAATCAGTCACGGCGCTCACCGAGGCGGATCGCACCTCTCTATCCATCAGGGCCAATTCTCCAAAAAAGGCATCCTCTTGGTCCGTCAAAGTTGTAATCGTATAAAGTTCCTGATCGAGAGTTCTTTTCTGAACCTGCACTGCCCCCTGGTAAAGAATATAGAGTTCGCTACCCTCAATGCCTTCGCTTATTACCTCGTCTCCGGCCTTACACTCCTGCCAGGTAACGATGCGTGCCAGCTTGGCAAGTCTCTCCTCATCGCCTTCTAGGGTATTGAACAGTTTAACCCTTTTCAGTTTTTCAATTACTTCCTGTTCAGCCATTCTTCTATCCCATTTAACTTAAATGCCTAAAGTGTCTAAGATGCTAAAACTGAACTAAAATCCCAAATTCGCAATTCGAAATTATTGATTTCTGACATCTGACCTCTCTCCTCTGACTCTATGCTCCATGCCCTATGCTCTATGCCTTCCATAATCCGCAATTATCTTACTGTCTAGTAGACATCAGCCCTGGATCAAAATAGCCCGGGAATAGGACTTGATTCGATAATCCGGCCCTGGGTTGAACACCGGCAGATTTCCGCGCAATTCTTTTACTTCCTGAAGGTTCGCTACCAACTTTGAGATGTCCGGAGTCTTCTGAGCTTCATGCAAGGCTTCCCGTTTACGCTGAAAAATATTTCCGGTATTCTCCAGTAAACCTATGAGAATTCCCCTTTCTCCTTCCATGAAATAACTGCTGAGATTGGCGAAAGTTTCCCCGACAAAACGATCCGGGAAGTTCTTTGTAATCAACCGGCCTCCCCCCACGTTGAGCAGGTCTTGTACTATATGGGCAATCCCTGAAGCTGCCGTAGCATTGGCCAGAAGAATTCTGTTATGTTCGCGGCTCAATATTATTTCATCACAATGAACATTTTCTAAGTATCGCTTGAATTTGGAATCAATAAGCTCGGCACAAGTATAGATATCCCTTAATAATGTCTTTATGGTCAAAACCGTCATCACAGTGCGAGCATCCACTTCCTGGTCGGATGCCTGGCTACTCTTATCTGCCAGCACCAACACTCTAGCGGCTTTTTTGATATTTGCGCGCAGCAATACATTCTCATCCACGAAGTCACCCCGCACAAAACGCACATTTTGCAGATTCGGATTAGAGCGTAGATTCTCCATTTTAGCCTGCTCCACCGTGCTCACCACAACGATGTCTTCATCTGAAAAATTGGGGTTAATACAGAGAATGTCTTCCAGCACGGAGACCATCTCATTTTTCCAACCGCAGATGACAAAATGCTTCTTTATTTTTTTTTGATCGGCCAAGCCGCTTCCCTCCTTGATCTTCCATGCCACCAGCCAGGATGCGATCCGGCCGGTGATCATTCCCAACAGGCCAATACCGAATAACATAACAAGAACGGCAACTAACCTTCCGCCAGTCGTCAGGGGCACCTTGTCGCCATAGCCTACGGTGGCTGCGGTGACCAGGGTCCACCACACGGCGTCCCACATGCTGGCAAAACCTTGGTTGGCACCGTATTCAAAAAACAGCACTCCCAGAGAACTAAGCAAAAAGATTAGCAAAATGACTGCAATAACCGGATAAGTGCGACTCCTCATCACCCGTTTCGTTAGAACAGCCAGCCGGTTCTTTTTGCCGAGTGGAGCTCGATTCCGTGAATCTGCCATAGATCGATTGGTCCTCGTCTGGGTATCTCCGCAGGTGCAATCATTGGAATCGAAGATTAAACCACAGTGCACACAAAGAAAACAATGCGGAGCACATAGCGCTAATTCGTCAAATCTTTAGTTTATGGGTTATGGGTCATAGGTAATGGGTTATGGGATGTTGCTCATCTATAACCTATTACCCATGACCTCTTACCTTTCGTGACGATATGCTCCATGCGGTTTGCATCAATTGTGATCTCTGTGGTTGAAACTAACCTTACAAGGGTTTCGAAGTTATTTTACTCTACACTCGAACCCAAGGGCGATCAAGGGCAAAATCTTTTGCGAAAATGGTAGGTTAGAATAGCCAATTAATTTTCATCTCAAATCCTCGTCTTTTGCAACTGAATTCCAGCCAAAATCGCAAAGAAAAGACAGATGGATGAGATAGCCTCCTCGCATTTATTTTCTCCTGCATGGGATCAGGTTCCACAGTAACTCCTTCTTCCGATAATTCAACATCAAGTGATGGTTGCACACCTCCGCATTACTCCAGATGATTCGGAAACCTAAAGATAATAGTTTGAAAAATACCCTTGGCAAAAAACGATAACCATGCTAAATTAAAAATGGTCCCAACGAGCGGAAACCATCACGGTTGGCCTTAGGAAAGTAATTTTGCTAGGCCTACCGGACGGACCTAGTAACCCAGCCAGATGGCGCAAATTCCGGCAGTCATAGTGATGCCGGGGGGAGAACGGTGGTTCGGGAATAACCAGATGGAACAACGTTTGTTGGGGCCATTTTTATGGTGGGAGATAATCAGCCCCAATTATCCGGGCTAAGAAGACTCCTTAGCTCCTTCGAGAATGTTCTTTACCCTTCTATATTCTTGACGGGTTCTATTTAGTTCTAGCTGGAGTTCGTCTCGCTTCTCACCCGGTGGTTCTGAATTGTACGCCTGCTCCAATTCCTCCAATCGCCCCTTTAGCTCGTAGAGGTTTCTAGCTATATCTCGGATGTATACCACGCCTCCTCCACTCCAATACCCTGCCCTAATTTACTTTGCTTCAAAGCGAACCAGGTCACCTCTGCGAACATTGAGCACAGGATTGTAGAGCAACAGTTGGCCCAAGGACATTTTTTCATCAACTTCAACAATTCTGCCGCGAGCAAGATCAGTTTCCTTAAACTTCTTTATCCTTGCCCCCTGTTGGTAGCGCTCGACCTCCGTTCGATAGACAGTAAACCGCTGACCTGGTGGGTGGCCGCCCCTTCCACATGCGCTGAGGTAAATAGTTCCGTCCCCACGCACTCCCACAACTGTAGTCGGCAGATCCTCTTGCTTCAAATCCGGGGCAAAACCTCTCTGCAAATCATCGCTATAGTAGCGGTAGGTAGGATCCTTTGGCCGACAGCGATACGCCCTCTCATAAGCAGCTACAGCCTCCAATAAGCGGCCATTCATCTCGTAGGCAACCCCCAGGTTTCCATTGACAGTGCATTCATCTGGGGCCACTTCCAGTGCCTTAAAAAACAACTTTTCTGCTGTCAGCCAATCGTTTTCTGCCGCTGCCTGAATTCCCCGTCGCACCCATTTCGCAGCCACAGGGATCATTCCAAAGTGGGGCGCTTTAATTAAGCGCTGAACCCTGTATTCCTGCGGCTTCAACCGAGCAGCCACCTCATTGGCTATGGAAATCACCAGTCTGTCAATTTCTGCTTCCGTGTCCGCCTCGGGGCCAGGAAACCTGATTCTTTCAAACTGCCTAGTGATTTCTTGCTCCCAAAGGGTACTACCGCTCTGAGTTTCCACAAGCCTCACCTGCGCAGTGAGGGTGGAGACCAGTTTGGTGATGGAGACTTCAACTGTGTCTGGATCCTGGCGAGGTAAGATCCGGTAGTAGTATGTATCTTTTATTGACTCTTCCTCAAGAATTCCTACCCATTCATATTCGGAATGATCACTGGAGCCGAATTCTGGCATTGATAGCATAGGCTGATTAGCTCTCGAGGTTTGCACAGAGAACTGGCTAGTCTCACCCAGGATTAAAGCGTCCACCTGCTCCTTTTGCCCAAGTTTTCTGATGGAGTCAGCCGTGGGCTTGAAATCCTCGGGTGGTCTAATAGTCCGCGCCGCAAATGGTCCTAACCCCAATACTCCGCCGTCCAGTGCCTTCGCAATATCCGCAGCCATTTTACGCCCTACATCCGAGGCAGGACTGCTGAAAGGTATGACCCCAATAGTGTTAATGCTTTGTACCTCCGCCTCGGGGGGTTTTTCCAGTTCAATGGTCACCAGTCTGGTCGTTATTGGAGGACCGCAGCCACCAAAAATAATGGCCGCCACTATAAACAACTTCATCCATCTTCTGCGACCGATTCGATTCATTGGCGAATCTCCTGGCTCTATATGCATGGGGTCTTGCTTGAAACGGCATCAGGTTAGCCCATGGGAAACTTTGGTGTCAAGTTGGCCCGGGAGGCAAATTGCCGTTTCTTCTATTTGCGTCTTGTCCTTTTCAACAGTTTAATGGCTAATTCAGTATCAACAACCGGAATCAACTCCGCCACCCCAAGATCAGTCCAATCGTAGAAAGAAGCAGCCACGTGGGCAGCTTCCTCTGCCTCAAAGAGGCAAAAAACTCGGTGGCCTGAGACATCGAACCACTCTCCCTTGATTTTTACGCCCTTCGGGCTTCTAGGATTTTCCATCCTCCGTTCAATCACCCGATCTCTATCATGAGGTTCGTAGGTAAAAACGGCCATGAATAGCATTGACATACCTCCTTCCTTGGTTAAGGGTATGAAGCATAGAGTAAGGAGTCAGAATCCAGAATTCAGGAGAAAATCAATCAAGACTGACTTCATCTGAGCTGCCGCCTCTTTGAACCGGAGAATGTCGAACAAGGAATTTCGAATATCGAAGTGATCACTTCATCATTCTGCGGTTCCTTGTTCTGCTGTTCGATATTCAATACTTTGAACCATCTGTCATCTGTCCTCTGACCCCTGGCCCAGCTTTTTAATCTACTACCAGCCTTCTACCTAGCTCATAAGCTTGTTGCAGAGCTTCCTCTCTTTTCCTTACTTCACCCTTATCATCTACTCCCCGCACCAAAAGTTCGTCGCTGTAATTTACATCAATGGCATCGAAAAAATATTTGATCGTAAGTCTCACCCCATCAAAAAGCCTTTTTCCCCGGGTGGCCGCTACCGAGATGAATGCTCCCTTGCGGTCGGGAACGAGGGAGACCGGCAACTTCAAAATATACTTCTTTGCCCATAAAGACTGACATCTGTCAATCATTGCTTTAGTCCAGGCCGAGACACTGTAAAAAAATATGGGTGAAGCTATGATCAACCTCTGGGCTTGCTCTATTTTCGGGAAAAGATCCTGCATATCGTCTTTAATCGCACATATTCCGTCTTCAGCACATTTATAGATCTCCAAGCACGGTGTGATTTTAAGATCTCGCAATACGACTTTCTCACAGGAGCCACCATGATCGCTCGCACCCCGCAGCGCCTCATCTAAAAGAATTTCAGTATTTCCACCTCTCCTCGGACTGCCGAGAATACTCAGTACCTTCATGCTCCTTTCCCCGCTGCACCACGATTGTTTTCGCTATTGTCGCCACCCAGAGGAATCCCCTGCCTCCTTGGGTCTTCCTATTATGGCTGGTAATAAATTAAACAACAAGAATCCTCTTTCTGGCAAAGACCTTGCAAGCATATTTAAGGAATGCTCAACAAGACTAAAATGGTTACCTCTATTGTCGAGCGACCATGTTACACCAAAATAACCCAGGGGAAAAGTACAAGAGCTTTTTTGGTTTTATGAAGTCTGCTATAATTTCTTGTCTGTCATTTGAATGCTCCTGTACTTTGATTTGAGATGAGTACTTATGGCTTTGCTTAGAGTCACTATGATCGCCGAGGAAGTCACCGACTGTCCTACTTATGCAAAGGGTGATCAAATCACTATAGACTATCCGCAAATTGTCCTGGAGGAGACCAACAAAGTCTGTATCTCGGCTCTCAATCAGTGTCAGCCATACATCCTGCCCCTGTCTCGAGGGGTGGCTTTCGCCACCCTGGGTATTGGCGAAGAGCTTGGCAGCTTGCGTTGCTGCTGCAATTTGGGTAGTGTCATTTTCAATGTTATCAAAAGACGTTCTCGCGTATCCATCACCCCGGAAACCCTGAAACATCTTGCGAACCTAAAACTTGATCTGTCAAAGCTTCAGTCTATGCCCATTTTTGAACCCCTTCCAGAGGCTTCACTGGAAAAGATCATTCCCCTTCTTCAACTCAAACAGATCAACACAGGAACTGACATCATTCAACAGGGCGACGTTGGTGAGTTTCTTTATTTAATTATAAAGGGGGAGGTGTCGGTGCTACGTCAGGGGGGTCAGATACGGGAAGAAGTGATTGCCAATCTGCCGGAGGGAGAGTGTTTCGGAGAAATGTCACTTATTTCTGGCGAACCTATCTCCGCCACCATTAGGGCGAAAACCCCCGTTAGCTTGCTTCAGATAAGCAAGAAAGATTTCGATCAACTGGTCCGAGACAATCCTTCTTTGAGCATCTATTTCACTAAACTCCTTACCCAGCGATTGCAGCAGACCAGCACGAGGATGGCGGAAACGCTGGATAAAGGGATGCTTGGAAGTATTGAGACCTTCAGTATTCCTGAACTGGTTCAAACCCTCGCACTCAACGGTAGAACCGGCGTATTAGTGATCTCTAGCAAGAGAGGTGAGGCTAAAATTTCTTTCGAGAGAGGCTTCATTTACCAGGTAACACTTGGAGATTTTTTCGGCGAGCAAGCTTTCTACCAGCTACTTACCTGGCAGGAGGGGCAGTTCCAGTTTCAGTCTGCCGAGACTCTCTCCATTAAACGACAAGTGCAAAAGGAAACCATGCATTTGCTAATGGAAGGTTTGCGCCGTCTGGACGAGGACAAATCTGACCTCGTGAAGCAAAAATCTCCTGCCGATTAAAATCTAAAAATACTCTTCCACACCGCGCTGTTTCATTAGGTCAAGAATTTTGCCAATATCCTGGGCTCTATTCACAGGACAAACCAGCAGGGCGTCTTGAGTATCCACCACAATTAGGTCATCCACCCCAAGAAGAACACAAAGTTTCTGCTGAGCGAAAACAACATTACCCCGGGATTCCATGGCCATAATTTCACCCTGGTGGGCATTGCCTTGGTCATCTCTGGGCCAGATTTGTGCCATGGAGGCCCAGGATCCCAAGTCATTCCAGCCGAAATCGGCAGGTACCATTAGAACATTATCAGCCTTTTCCATTACCCCGTAGTCGATGGAAATTGACTCCAATTCTGGATAGATCTGGTTTATCTCCTGATCCAGCCCATCTGTATCCAAAAAAGGCCTAAGTCTATGGAGATCTGTGTAGAGGCCAGGCAAGTAATTTTTCATTTCCGCCAAAATAGCTTCGGCTTGCCAAACAAACATGCCACTGTTCCAAAAAAAATTATCTTTTTCCAAATAATCTTTGGCCCGTTCAACGTCAGGTTTCTCATGAAAGGAAGTAACTTTATAGAATCTGTGCTCTTGTACTTTATGCACCTGGTCCCCTGCCTCAATATAGCCATAGCCAGTCTCAGCTGATACGGGGCGAATACCCAAAGTAATCAGGGCTGGCTGTTTCCGCGCCATTGCTACCGCTGCCCTTAAGGTGGAAAGAAACAGATCCTCATCAGCAATCAGATGGTCCGCCGGCAATACTACCATTACTGCACTTGGGTCACGATGTTGCACTAGAAGAGCAGCTAAACCTATACATGCGGCTGTGTTTCTCCCAACTGGTTCCAGAAAAACATTCTCAGCTGGAAGCTCAGCCAGTTGCCTGCGCAACTCCTCTCCGTGAGCTTCACCAGCCACCACGAGAACATTTTCCACAGGAAGCAAATTACCAATCCGTGCTATGGTCTGTTGCAGCATTGAACGTCGCCCCACAATATTGAGAAGTTGCTTGGGTCTCTTTTCTCTGCTCCTAGGCCAGAATCTGGTACCCTTGCCTCCAGCCATGATTACCGCGTACATCGCCTTCTCATTACGGATGACGCATTAGAGGCTAGGTGTGTAACCTTACTGAATCAAATTCAAAGAGGACGCCCGGAAGGACTGTCATATCCACAGTCACGCCAGGGCATGATTCATGAATTATCCGGGCTAACCAGGAAAGAATTTTACAGAGAACTTCCAGGTATGTTAAATTGAGATCTTCCCACATTTTTGGAGCAGCAAGCTTATTACTGGTTGAGATTGGTGAGAAAGGATAGATGGTTATGGAAACAGATCTCGATTACAAGAAAGTTGGAGAACGTCTTCAGAATTTCAGGGAGGTTCGTGGACTCACTCGAGCTGTGGTGGCTCAAAGGCTAGGCATAAGTGAAAAAGACCTTGAAAAGATGGAAACAGGGAAAAAGAAACTCTCTTCGGAAAACATCGAGGTCCTTAGAGAGACATTCTCCTTGGATCCTGCCTGGCTCCTTGGCGGCCAGAATTTATAAGCATTTCCGTTCATAAACGTTTACCGGCTCAATATTGCTCTTCTGAAGAGAAATTATACAATCCTTCCGCTTTTGCTTCGCTACTCATAGTCAGGCAAGCTCCAACCGCCACCATTTTGAAGGCCAGTCGCTAATGCGAACAGACAAACTATTAATATTTTGCACCGTTGTGGTCGCCATTCTAGTTTGCTCATCCTGCCCCAGGACTGAGCAAGGAGTTCGGACCGAATTAATAGAACTGCAGACCACTGATGGGGTCAGACTGGACTCCGTCTTGCGTGAACCTTACCCTGACCGGGCCAAAGCCGGAGTTGTTATGGTTCACGGATATGGGGGGAACTTTTATTCCGGCATTATGGCCTTTCTTCCCCAAGCCCTATCTCGACGTGGTTTCGCTACCCTGGCTCTTAACATGCGAGACCACGACTTGGGCCCAAAGAAAAACTTATTTGAAGAGAACCTGCCAGACATCGTCTCAGGTATGGATGAAATGGCTCGACACGGCTATGAAGCTCTTTTCCTTTATGGCCACAGCATGGGAACCAACCGAGTACTCTTTTATCTGGCACAGACAGAGGACCCCAGAATCGCCGGAATCATTCTCACTGCTCCCCCAGGAAACCTCTTCCAATGGAATGTGAGAACCTTCGGCCTGGAAGCTGCGACTCAACTGCTCCATCAGGCCCAGGAGCTCAAGACCGAAGGCAAAGGTGACACCTGGATGCTCATTGACCTTGGCCCCCTTGGCAAGACTCTCTACACGGCTAACCATGTGGTTAGTCTCAGAGGCCCACAAACCCTCTCCGACCCATTTATGAACATTGCCCGCCTTTCCATACCAGTTCTTATAGTCCACGGTCTGGCTGATCGCCTGGCGGATCCCCAAGTGGCAGATCAACTCAAGAACAACGCCGGAACTGGGAGCCACGTGACGGTGAGAAAGGTGAGAGGTGGAGACCACCGTTTCCGCGAGCATGAAAAAGAATTAGAGGAGATCATAACTCAGTGGCTGGTTCAACAAATTAAGTAGTAATGGAGCCTTATGGTAAGAACTAACAGCCAGATGTGAGATACGGGATATGGGATGTGAGAATCAAATTCAGGAATTCAGGGATTGAGGAATTCAGGGATTTTTCAAGACAAGGCTCAATTCTTTAATCCCTTAATTCGCAATTCCTGAATGTGTAGATCACATATCGCACATCTCACATCTCACATCTGAGGAGATTCTTTATGCCAGAAAAACTTATAGTTGTTGGTGGTGGTGCCGGGGGACCTAGTGCGGCCGCCAAAGCTAAGCGAGTCAATCCAGATCTCGAGGTGACCATACTGGAGGGTGGGGAGCACGTTTCTTTTACAGCCTGACCAACACCCTATTACATCGGCGATGTAATCAGGGATGCGGCCAAGCTAATTGCCCGAACACCTGAAGCCTTTGCCAAGTCTGGCATAGAGGTAAAACTCCATACCAAAGTGGTCAACATACGACCAGAGAAAAAGGTGGTGGAAGTAACCACAGGTGAAACTCTTCCTTTCGATTATCTTACCGTGGCTACCGGTGCAACTCCTCGCATGCCTTCAGTTTCTGGGCAAGATCTTGACGGGATCTTTTTTTTACGGAATGTTGCTGACGCTATTCGCATAAAAAGCTTCATTAAACAACGGAATGCCAGACGTGCTGTGATAATCGGCGCTGGGTTAATTTCCCTAGAAGTGTGCGAAGCTTTTAGACGACTTGGACTTGAGACCACCGTTGTTTATCGAAAAGATCTTCCCCTGAGGAGACTCGGCCAAGACTTTGCTGAGCAAATACTCATAGAACTCGAATCCAATGGCGCAAATTTTATGGCTGACACAGATTTGGAGGGTTTTGAGCCAACAAGCCCTGGAACCATCATGGTCCACACCAGTAATGGTACTTTAGAGTCTGATCTGGTGTTAATCGGCATCGGTGTTGTTCCAGAGGTTTCTCTTGCCTCAGAAGCTGGTATTGAAGTAGGTCCAACCGGCGCCATTGCGGTAAATGAGTACATGCTAACTAACTACCCATTTATCTATGCAGCCGGAGATTGTTGCGAGTGTTTTCATCGCATTAGCCGCAAACCGGTGTATGCTCCCCTTGGAGATATTGCCAACAAACAAGGCCGTATTGCCGGTGCTAACATTGGAGGCCAGAAGGTTTTATTCCCCGGAATCGTGGGATCCCTTTGCTTCAAGGTATTTAATCTTGAAGTTGCCAGCACTGGCTTGACTTTGGAAGAAGCCGAGAAAGTTGGATTTAAAGCCGATTCCGTTACCATTAAAGGTGTCTCTAAAGCACACAGCTATCCGGGTAGCCGCGAACTTCAAATCCGATTAGTCGCCGACACTGATACCGGCCGGTTTCTTGGAGCTCAGTCTGTGGGTGGCGACGGGGTGGTCTCCAGGATCAACGGTTTGGCAGTCGCCTTGACAGGCGGCTTATCTATAGAGGAACTGGCCTATCTGGACCTGGCCTACGCCCCGCCCTTCTCCGGCGCCTGGGACCCTATACACATCGCGGCACAGAAGTTAATTAAGTAATGCGCCTAGTCCAGGGCATGTAGCCTGATCAGCCAATAGAACCCATTGGTGATATTCGTACGGTATCTGGAGCAATGGAGTGATGGAGTGGTGGAGTAATGGAGAAATTCAAAATAAAAGACTAACAATTATCAGAAATAGACCTGATTATTAGCTTTTGCCAGCACTCCAATACTCCTATACTCCAACACTCCTCTCAGGTTTGCCCGTTGTTTTACTTTCACTTATAATTGATAGTTAAAGGATTCTTTCGCCTTGACAGCTCCTAATGAGGTGGTCTTTTGAAAGTACTGCTCCACATGTGTTGTGCACCATGTTCCATCTACCCTCTCGAGATCTTGCAAGGTGAAGGAGCGCGTGTTTTTGGCTTGTTCTATAATCCCAACATCCATCCCTACCAGGAATTCCTCCGCCGCCGGCAAGCAGTGGAGCAGCTGGCAGAAATTCTCGGGTTGGAAATGATTTACCGGGACGAATATGACGTTGTGAGTTTTTTGCGCCAGGTGGCTTTTAGGGAGTCGCAGCGTTGTCCCATTTGCTATGACTTGCGTCTCGATGCGGCTGCGCAGTTGGCAAAAAAAAGCCGCATGAACGGCTTTAGCAGTACACTCCTCTACAGTAAGAAACAAGACCACGAATTAATTTCTCAGCTAGGCGAGGAAATCGGTCGTCGCAGAGGGATACCCTTCATCTACCGAGATTTCCGCCAGGGTTGGAAAGAGGGGATAGAAAAATCAAAAGAAATGAAACTATACAGGCAAGAATACTGCGGCTGCATTTATAGCGAAGAGGAAAGGTATTTAGGAGTCCGTCGTCATTAGTCCGTGGTCCGTTGCATAGAAGGCATAGAGCATGGAGCATAGGGTTTAGACATAATAACCTGAGAGTTACGCCCTATGCTCTCTGCGGCGAACAAAGTGAGCTAGTCGTAAACAAACACCCGATGAAGGGAAGGCACCCTTAACAGACTGTCAATCTGATTCTGAATCTCGTGCCGTTCTCTATCTGATTCCCACCTTTTCCAGTCATTCAGAGTGTTCCACGTACTGATCACCAAGTACTCATTCGGATCATCTAGGGAACGCAACGTCTCCCCGGAAATATAACCTTTGGCAAGCATGGCCTTTCCCCTGAGCCGCATAAGGAGGTTATCTAACATCGGTTGATTTTCCGGGACAATTTTCCTCTCAATTAGGACTCTAATGGCCATCACCGTCCTCCACCTATTTAGTTTCTCCAGGCAGTTTCCTGCCATCCAAAACGTCTCTAAGGCTCAAAGATGATAGCTCTTCCATTAGCCGCTCACTCATACGAAGCCAGATGTCTCGGGTAAGACATTGACTCTCTCGTTCACAACCCTTGGGATCCTCCACACAGTCAACGAGGGTCATACCTCCTTCAAGGGTCTTTATAATCTGCCCAACGCTGATTTTTTCAGGTTTCTTGGCCAGGGTGTATCCTCCCCGAGCTCCGCGAACACTGCGAATAAAACCCGCAGCCTTGAGCGGAATAATCAATTGTTCCAAATACTTAACCGAAAGATCCTGACGCTTGGCAATTTCTCTTAGAGGAGTTGGACCTTCATCATGGTGCGCTGCCAAATCCAACATCATTCGAGTTCCGTATCTACCTCTAGTTGATATCTTCATACACTCCTCCTATTTAAAATCGGTTTGATTATAGCAACATAGCCCTTTTATGTCCAGAAACTTCATTTGTCCATCCGATTGCTTCGGTAGTCACTCTCTGTCATAATGCTACCCCGCACCAACCGAAAGGTGAAGATTACTATATGACAGAAAAGCAATCATCTCAAAAAATCAAAGCTTACCTTCGCGAACTATACGCGAAACTTGCGGCTCACGGCACTGCCAACCTCAGTTCATTGTCCATCGACGGCGGAGAAGAACTGGCCCGTGCTCTTGGGTACCACACCTCAGTCTTGCCGATTCCCGAGAAGGCGTGGAGATTATTCGCCGGTTGCGGCAACCCTCTTGAAGAGATCAGACTCGGGCCGCACTGGATAGTTTTGGATTTAGGCTGTGGGGTGGGTATTGATAGCCAAGTAGCGGCCCTTTCTATGCAGCCACCTGGCAGGGTGATTGGCATGGACATCACAAGTGAAATGCTTTATCAGGCCAAAGAGTATTCAAATTCACACCCTTTGTGTCACTGGGTGACAGGTGATGGTGAGCACCTTCCTTTGCGATCAGAGAGTATAGACCTAGTTATGGCCAACGGGTCTTTTAATCTGCTGCCCCATAAAGAACTAGCCCTCATAGAGATCAATCGAGTGCTTAAACCCGGAGCTTATCTCTCCCTGGCCGACCTCATTGCCGTCGGTGAAATTGAGCCAATTGTTGAAGGATTCGAGGACGCCTGGAGCTGGTGCGTAGCCGGTGCACTCACTGCCGGCGAATACGACGTTTTAATGCCATCCACTGGGTTTCCCTGGTGGGAGCTTAAAGTGAAGAGCAGCTACGGCCCACTAGTAGCGGCTCATCTGCTGGCCCGGAAGGGCTAGAGCGACTGGGCACGAGAGGCACGCTAGTAATTTCGGATCTCGGATTGCGGATTGCGGAATTGAGGTATTAAGATTCGGAATTTAGCTTATATTTTAGAGAATCTTCATCTTTTTTAATTCCTGAATCCGTAAATCCCTGAATTCCTAAATTTGCACACTTTAGACACTTTAGACATTTTAGTTCACTTTAGGCATTTCTTATGTCTCTCCCTTTCTTCCCGTCCCCGCGTCGTCTCGCTGTGCCTGGTGCCTAGTGCTTAGTGTCTAGTCTAGTGAGTGCTATGCGTCCTGCTTGGCCTTCTTGTCTGAGGCTGTCCGTATACGTTCAAAAATATCACTTGTGGAGATCTCTTCTTCCAAAGGGATCCTTGACACCTTGCCGCCAGCTCGCCTAATTTCCGGAGCACCTATAATCTTTTCTTCCGGCCAATCGCTTCCCTTGACCAGCACATCCGGTTTGAGCAGCTTAATCAGAACTAGGGGATCAGGTTCATCGAAAATCGTTACCCAGTCGACACAGCCTAGTGCCGCCAGCACCTCGGCGCGATGATTATCTGGAATGATTGGACGTCCTGGTCCTTTGATTTGCTCCACCGACCTGTCACTGTTGACCGCTACCACCAAACAATCACCTTGCTTACGAGCCTTTTGCAGGTAGCGCACGTGTCCAACATGCAGAAGGTCGAAGCAGCCATTGGTAAAGACCACCACTTTTCCTGACTGCCGGAGCGAGTCCACCTTTGCCTTTATAGTATTTCGATCAAGAATCTTTTCCGCCGCATCTAACATTAGAGCTCCATTTTATTGTGCAGGTTGCAGGGGGAACATCCTTTTCGTTGCCTGTCCACAGAAAAAGCCTGTGATCAAATCCTAAATCCTAAATCCGAAGCACTAAACAAATCCCAAATTCTAATGCTCCAATGCTCTAAACAATGTAAACTTAACATCCGTGACTGTATGTTTTGGTCATTTGGATTTTGGAAATTTGAATTTGCCCTTCGACTTGGCTCAGGGTGGTGAGTCCTTCGACTTTGCTCAGGACCGTGAGTCCTTCGACTTTGCTCAGGACCGTGAGTCCTTCGACTTTGCTCAGGACCGTGAGTTTTTCGACCTTGCTCAGGACCGTGAGCCTGTCTAACGCCCTGTCGAACCATTTGGAATTTGGTGCTTGGAATTTGGGAGTTAACCTAATTGCTTCTGGGAATAAAGTGCGATGAGAACCGCGCTGATTATACAAATTACGTATTAGAGGCAACATACAGCTATTCTTTTTTTTCAACCTCATCAACATCGAATTCAACCGCATGAATCACCAACCGATCGCCGGGATGAATGTGCTTTTTATTTTCCAGACGGTTCCAGATGATTAGTGCCGGCAACGGTACATTGAAGCGTTCGGCAATGTTGGACAGATTATCGCCCTGCTTTACCACATAGACCCGCTCTTGCTTTTCGGAGACCCATTGATCGATTAGACGGTCAAAGTTGGCGTGAAATTTTTCGCTGGCCCCCTCGGGTATCAAAATGCTATGGCTGCCGGCAGCCAGGTAATGTCCACGAATTTCAGGATTGAGATCTTTGATGGCTTTAAAATGAGTCCCTGCAGCCTGGGCGACAATTAGAATCGGGGTTTCCTGGAAACACTCCACTTTAATGCGCTCAAATCTCAGCGGAGGATATAAATCTTCCGGGCTGTATTGAAATCCGAATCTTTGTGGATGCGATAAAACCAATTTGGCCGATAGAATTCTGAAGATATATCTTTGGGTTTCAAGTGGAAGATAAAGATGGTAAAAAATGTTGGTTTTCTGGGCTAAAATCTCAGACTGCAGCCCTTGTTCTCCCATGTTGTAAGCCGCCGCCGCCAGGGTCCATGATCCAAATTCTTCATAGAGATCCTTGAAATAAGCAATGGCTGCCTGAGTTGAGTAAAATATATTTCTGCGCTCATCTTTTTCCGAGTCTATTTTAAGCCCGTATCTTCGACCGGTCGAATCCATAAACTGCCAGAAACCGATCGCACCTTTGCGGGAGCCCGCATGCGGTCTCAGGGCGCTTTCAACAATGGCGATATATTTTAGATCGTCCGGCAATCCGTTTTCTTTCAGCACCTTTTCAATCAGTGGCAGATAGCGCGGAGAACGTTTTATCCACAGCGCTACCTGGGGACGATCCCAAATAGTCAGCAGCAGCTCTTTTTCCATACGTTCCCGGTTTTCAGGATCTTCCAGCGATACCGGTTCACCGCAAAATTCAAGTGATCCGGTAATTCTGACGCCGGCCATCAATGCGGGCAATGTATTCGGCTCCGGTGGCTGAAGCGTTTGCGCATGCACGTTAATTCCCATAACCACCGCAAGGAGTAGGGCGGTAAAAGCGTATTTCATTATCAATGCCTTTCTTAAAATGCTCACATGGTAAGGGTTTAGTCTGTTGGCCCGTTAGCCGGTTTACCGGTTCAATACGTAAATCCGCAAAAATTCCTTTTTTAACGGGCTCAATCCCCCGGAGGTGGAGCAAAGCGGTAAAGCTCGCATTACATCGTCACCTGAGCCTCGGGTAATTGCGATTTAGAAATCGATGTTGCCCTGGCGTGTACTCGATTGAGGATGACAATGCTGCCGAATATCATCAAGCCGCCAATCCAGAATCGCCAGGTGGTAATTTCACCCAGAAAAAAGATCCCGAAAAATGCCACGAATATCAATTCGCCGGTGAGAAAAAGGCTGCCTTCCCAGCTTTTGCAGTATTTGAATCCCTGATTCATGAGAAGTTGGGCGGCAATCGAACTGCCCACGATGCCGCCAATCATTAACCACTCAACACCGGATTCAGGTAATTTAGGGTTAGCGATAAAGGCCGGAAAAGAAACGCCGGCTCCAAAAAGGGAAAAATAAAGGTAGATCGCCACCGGGCCGGTTTTTTCTCGCAGCTTTTTAATCAAACTGATTGTCAGACCCGCAAAAGCACCGGAAAGCAGACCCATGGTATAGCCGAAAAAATGACCTCCGAGTTTGACGTCGATCAGTATCGCCACGCCAAGCAGTGCCGCGATGATACATAGAATTTCTTCTTTGGTAATACATTCTTTAAATATCAAAAACGAAAAAAAGGCCGCAAACGCCGGAAACGAGTAAAACAAGACCATTGCCGTGGATATCGGAATAAGGCGGATAGAGGTGATCAGTGCAAAAAAGGCAATACACCCGCTGATGCTTCTGAAAATCATGAGCTTCAGGTCATGACATTTGAACGGGTTTCCCAGCCAGCAGACGATGATCATCAGCACGGCAAAACTGCCACCCCACCGGTAAAAAGCAATGTCCCATACCCGAAATTCAGGTCCAAGTGTTTTGATAAGAACATCAAGCACTGAAAACAGGAACGCCGAAGCCAGCATTAAAAGCGGCCCAAATAGGGCCGATTTCCGTAAGGGTGATAATGATTGAAGTTCTGAAATCTTTGTTTCTGATGACATACCCTGGTTATGGTATTAATGCGTTGCTGTTGTCTTATCCTGCAAATTAAATAAGTCAAACAATATATCTAAATATAATTACGTCTCAGAAAATATAAAATTCCAAGCACCAATAAACAAATAACAAATAAATCACAAATACGAAATTCCAATGATTCAAACATTGATGAGGCTGATAAAATCCCAAAAGCCGATCTATTGTCATTCCGGTGAACCCAGGACACGTAGTGAAGATTTAGCGTTATCCGGTAATCTTAAGTAGCTTCCGGACTCCGGCTACCGGATCGAGTCCAGCACAAGCTTTGCCGGGGTCACGAGAATTCAACCTTTCTAAGATTTTGCCCAGATTGGAATTTGGGTCATTGGGATTTGTTTGTAATTTGGTGCTTGCAATTTGGGATTTAAACAATTTCAATCCTGCGAAAAAGTAACATTAATTCAATGTGGGTTTTGTAAATTACATATGACACACAATATTATCATGTATATCAGTCAACC
>WOR8_10002672_pt1 | contig 17525 bp, 13 predicted proteins | sample DeeMarSeWOR38_10_FD_19890 | JGI IMG/M metagenome (IMG submission 19890)
CATTTTTTTAACATCTTTAAAATTTTTAAAATGACCAGATCATGGGGATGAAAAAGGAACCCATCACCAAAACAAGCACATTCAGCGGTATTCCCAGTTTTAAGTAATCGCTGAAACGATACCCCCCGGGACCATACACCAGCAAATTCGTTTGATAGCCGATCGGTGATGCAAAACAGGCGCTGGCACCAAAGCAAACCGCAATGATAAAGGGTTTGGGGTTAAGACCCAGTCCCAGCGCTGCGGAAATCGCGATCGGCAACAGCAAAATGGCGGTGGCGTTATTACTCAATATGTGCGTACTGATGCTGGTTAACAGGATGATGCCGCTTAAGACATAAACCGGATCCAGCCCGCGGAACAGGCTCAGAAATGCTTTGGCATAAAATTCTGAGGCACCGGTTTTTTCCAGCGCGGCACTTAACGCGATCGTTGCAATAATGATAAAAAGGACCCGGCTATCCATAGCCCGGTAGGCATCTCGTAGCTGCAGGCATCCGCTTAAAACCATCAGAAAAGCAGCCGCCATGGCGCACACCATGATATCGGCCAATCCCGTCGTGGCGGCAATAACCATAGCGCCGAATATCAGAAATGCGCGACGCGCGAGTCTTTTGTGCACAATTTCATGATGAACGTCCTCGACAATGATAAAATCCGTCTCACCGCGCAGCCGGGCGAGCGATGATTCCGGCAGGCGAACCAGCAGAATGTCGCCGATCCTTAGCCTGATGTCCTTGACTTTTGGTTCGGCATAATGGAGCTCTCTGCGTTTGATGGCGATGATATGGATATCCGGATCCCGCCGCAGACGGCTTGATACCAGCCTCTCGCCTAATAGCCTTGACTGCGGCGGTATGATCAACTCGACAATCAGCGCGTCTTTTTGTTCGGCCGCGAAATTTATACCTTCTTCCGCCAGAGGCAGTTCGACCGCATCTTCGTTAAGAATTTCAACCAGGTCATTGGCTGAACCTTTGACCAGCAGCAAGTCATCGGGGGCGATATTTACCCGATCTCTGTCAGGATAAAAAACATGTGAATATCGGATCAGCTCGATCACTTCCATGTCGGGGTACTTTTGGCGAAAGTATGAATCCGGATTCTCGCCAATGATGGGGCTTTCGCGCGGGACCTGCAATTCGGCCAGGTAGCGCCGATGCTCCTCATCCTTGAGTTCACAGACCGGATTGTGCATGCTCGGCATCAGCTTTGGGGCGGCAAAAATCAGAAAAAAAATACCCAGCAGGGCGATGGGCATTCCCAATGGTGAAAGCTCAAACATGCCCAAAGATCCCAAGCCGTGTTTGGCACTCAAATCACTGATAATGATATTGGTAGAGGTTCCGATCAGCGTGCAGGTGCCGGCCAAAATCGAGGCGTAGGAAACCGGGATCAAAAATTTGGAGGGGCTGAAATCCAGCTCGCAGCTGAGGCTCAAAATAATAGGGATAAAAAGAACTACCACAGGGGTGTTGTTAATAAAGGCCGAAGCCGCGCCCACGATGGCCAGGATTAAGAATATGGTCATAGTCGGTCTGCCCCGGGAATATTCAATGACCTTTTGACTGATAAATCCGACGGCCCCGGTGCGAATCATGCCCTTGCTGATCAGAAACATGGACCCTACCGTTATGACGGCCGGACTTGCAAAGCCCGCGATGGCCTCTTTAGGCGTTAAAATTCCGCTGAGAATCAGCGCAACCATGATACCGATTGACGTCATATCCACCGGCAGCTTCTCGGTTATCAACAAAAGCATCGCGATCAATAAAATAACGGTCACCAACCCGATGGCCATACCTTTACCTCACTGAAGCTGTTATGGGGTGTTTTTAAACCGGGTGCCTTGCCCCCGGTTAGACCCGCACCGATTAAAGAACTGCCCTGCCTATGGTTCTTCCCGCCGATGACGGAAAAATCAAAGCCACCCGCTGCGCGGGTGGTCGGTAACTCGCTTTTGTCTGAATACACTGACTCCCTTATCTCGATCAAGCATTAATCTTTATTCAAAAACGCCGGTGTCAAGTTCCAGTCGGGCAAACAAACCTGTCGGCCGTCAAATCAGATTCCTGAAGCTGTAAGGGTACCGGCAATTTTTTTTGTGCGGAAGCTATTTTTATTGGAAAAAAGGTTGCAAATTTTCCCGTATATGCTGTATATACATCTAAACATTTAGTCAACCAATCAACTTCTTTTAAAAACCACTTTTGACCGCCTTGAATGGCCAAAAACCAGATTTCCGCAACCTTGAAAACCATCATATCTCCTATTTTAAGCTGCAGCCCGTTTTTGTAGCGACGATAAGGATGTGCAAATTTAACGATAAGGTGTTCCTGTGAAAATAGTTGATGATACCAATCCAATCCCGAAATACCTTCAAATCAGCACCTGGCTGAAAGAGCTTATTGAAACCGGAAGGTATCAAAAAGGTGAAAGGCTGCCCTCTGAAATCCAGCTTGCCAAATTATGCAAGGTCAACCGTGCGACGTTAAGGCAGGCCGTTAATGAACTAGCGACCGTGGGGCTGCTGAGAAAAGAGAAGGGGACCGGGACATTTGTGTCCGCGCCAGCGCCCGCTGAATTGAGGCAAAAACTGGAGCATATTTCCAGCACAACCGATTTGATGCGAGACAGCGGGATCAGGCAAAACACCCGGATTCTTGAAAAAAGGGTTGAGCAGGCCAAAGATGAGATTGCCAGAGTTTTGTTTTTGGGTTCGAATAATAAAGTTTTTCTTATACGACGGGTAAGAATTGGCGATGGTACCCCCTACATTTATGAAGAAAGCTACCTGCCCTACGATCTATTCAAAGGTATCTTGGAGATGGATCTAACCGGATCCATGTACAAATTAATTTCCGAGCAGTTCAATATCGTTTTAGCGCGCTGCCAGCAGACCATCAGTGCCGTGAACCTGAATGCAAAAATTGCTAAAGTACTGCAGCTCAGGGAAAATGCAGCGGGGATTTTCATGGAAAGCCTGACCTTTGACGAAAACAGTATTCCGGTTGAAGTTTTATATTCCTATCACAGGGGGGATACCTATAAACTCGAAATTGAGCTTGGACGGTATCACGCCAAGGCCGGTGAATTAAATTTTACAACCTGATAATGTTAATTTTCAAACACAGATAGGAGGGGACATGGCTATCGTCAATGCAAAAGAGATGCTGTTGAAGGCAACGGCTGAAAAGTATGCCGTTGGCGCCTTTAACATCACCAATCTTATCCAGATGGAAGCTGTCGTCGAGACGGCCGTCGATCTGAATGCACCCTTGATCGTTCAGGTCTCGGTGGCACCATCAAAGTTTTTACGTCCGCAGGTGATCGGGGCAATTTACAAGACCCTGGCAGAATCTGCTCCCATCCCGATCTGCCTGCACCTGGATCACTGTAATGATGTGGAATTCTGCAAAGTCTGTGCGGACGCCGGGTACACGAATATCATGATCGATGCTTCCAAACAGGAGTTCAATGAAAATATCCGGCAAACCAGAGAGGTGGTTGAGTATTGCCACGGGCTTGGGAACATCTCAGTGGAAGGAGAACTGGGCACTGTTTCCGGAGTAGAAGATCAGGTCCGGGTTGCCGCAGATGAAGCCGAACTGTGCGATCCGGAGCAGGCAATGGCCTTTGTCGAGCAAACCGGGATCGATATTTTTGCACCCGCTATCGGAACCGCCCACGGGGTTTACAAGACCAAAGATCCAAAACTTGATTTTGATCGTCTTGAAAAAATTGCATCTCTGATCAATGGCCAGGAAATAAGGGTTCCGCTCGTCATTCACGGCGGAACAGGTCTTAAGCCGGATGTTGCCAAAAAATTGGTATCTCTTGGCGGCTCCAAATTTAATGTGTCAACCGATTTGAAACACACGCTGATCGACAGCACCTACGACTATATTTCAGCCAACCGGGATGAATATAATCCGGGCAAAATTGATGCAACTGTCAAGGAAGCCATCAAGGGCAAAATCAAGTACTGGATTGAGCTGCTGGGAAGTGCCGGCAAAGCATAGGGGCTGTCGAAAATAAAAGAAGTGACTAAAGTGCCTAAAGTTAGGGTGCCGCTGTGCTCCATCTTTTTATAGAAACGATAGAATTCCTTAACTTTAGTCACTTTAGCTCACTTTTAACTTTAGTGCACTTGCCTTGATATGTTTAAGATCGCTGCTGTTCTAAACATTTTTTGAACATTTTTATGTAAAGATTATGGATTGAAGGAGGGGAGGGATACGCCATGTCAGAATTAAAAGCCATATTTTGGGATCAGGATGGGGTCATTATCGATACCGAAAAAGACGGGCACCGGGTCGCCTTCAACAAGATGTTTAAAGAGTTCGGTTACGATTTTGAATGGGATGTCGACACCTATGGAAAGCTGCTTGAGATTTCGGGCGGCAAGGAAAGGATGCGCCACTATTTTACCCGGAAGGGAATTATCCTCGAGGGGATACCCGAGAAAGACGCTGAATTGCTTTTGACGCTTCACAAAAAGAAAACCGCCATATTTGTGGAAATGATCGAAAGCGGCATCCTTCCGTTGAGGGCAGGGGTCAAAAGGCTGATGCAGGAAGCCACCGAAGCCGGTTTGCGCCTGGGGGTTTGTACGACCGCCAATGAGCGATCGGCCAATGCCATTGCCAAAGGTATGCTCGGGGATATCAACCTTGAATTTGTTCTGGCCGGGGATGTGGTCAGCAAGAAAAAGCCGGATCCGGAAATCTATCTGCTGGCACTGGAAAAATCGGGTCTATCCCCCGATCAGTGCATCGTGATCGAAGATTCACGCAACGGAATTCTGGCAGCCAAAGCAGCGGGTCTGAGAGCCGTGGCGACCACCAACATTTATACCGAAAATGAGGATTTGAGCGATGCCGCCATCGTGGTGACATCATTGGGCGATCCGGACGGTGAAATAGGCGTGCTGAAAGACGCCGACAAGCCTTTTGAATTTGATGGCGTCTTACATGCGGATCAATTGATCCACTACTTTGGAAGTTAAACATTCACGGCATGGCTTTTTTAATGATTGAAACGGGTGCGGGTGACAAATTCGGCGTTTTTGATCACTATCTTTCAAAAAAGGACAAAACATGATTGTAGGTGTCTTAAAAGAAATCAAGGCTGAAGAAAATCGCGTGTCTTTGTCTCCGGGCGGGGTTGAGGTCATGCGGCAAAATGGGCACTCGGTTCTCGTTGAAAAAAATGCCGGCAGAGCCAGCGGATTCGGAAATGCGCTTTACAAAGAGGCCGGAGCTGAGATTGTAGAGTCTTCCAGAGACATTTTTAAGAAAGCCGAGATGATCATACGGGTTAAAGAGCCCCAGCGTTCCGAATTTGAGCTTATGAAAAAAGACCAGATTTATTTTGCCTATCTCCATCTGGCGGCGTCGCAAGAGGTGACCCGGGCAATAATCGACGCCGGATCGGTCAATATCGCGTATGAAACCATTCAAAAGGCGGATGGGACCCTGCCCCTGCTAACCCCCATGAGCGAAGTGGCCGGTCCCATGGCGATCCAGGAGGGCGCCAAATATCTGGAGATGGCTCAGGGCGGGCACGGGGTGCTCTTAGGCGGTGTCCCCGGTGTGGATCCGGGCACCGTGATGATTATCGGTGGCGGCGCCGTGGGCATTAATGCTGCCAAAATGGCCTGCGGTCTGGGTGCCAAGGTTTACATCCTTGACATCGACCTGGATCGTCTGCGGTATTTGAGCGACGTGATGCCGGGCCATTGTGTCACTTTGATGTCCAGTCCGGCTGTCATCCGCGATGTGTTGCCCAAGGCCGATGTCGTGGTGGGAGCCGTGCTGGTTCCGGGCAGTAAAACCCCCACCCTGGTTACCCGTGAAATGCTCAAAACCATGAAGAAAGGATCGGTTTTGATAGATGTTTCCATCGATCAGGGCGGCTGTTTTGAGACCTCCAAAGAGACGACCCATGCCGATCCAACCTATTCGATCGACGGTATTGTTCATTATGCCGTCAGTAATATGCCCGGCGCATTGCCCAGAACCTCCACCCTGGCTCTGAACAATGCAACCCTGCCGTATGCCGTTGAAATTGCCAATAAAGGCTGGCGCGAGGCCATGAGGGAAAATCCTGAAATCAAACTCGGTGCCAACGTGGTGAACGGGCATGTGACCTATGAAGGCGTTGCAGAGGCCTTCGGGCTTAAACTCGTCGACATCAATAGCCTGCTGTAGGTAAATTCTTTTTTTATGCGTGTTTGCGCTTGAAGCTTTTAACGGGTCATGATTTTTCGATCCTAAATTGATGAAAGGGATACATTTATGATTGTTGGTGTATTAAAGGAAATCAAAGCCGAAGAAAATCGCGTGTGTATGACCCCTGCAGGGGTGGAGGTCATGAAGCAAAACGGTCATGATGTTTTGGTCGAAAAAAATTGCGGTAGGGGCAGCGGATTCAGTAACGCGGCATTCAAGAATGCCGGCGCTGAAATTATTGATAGCCCCAAGGAAATTTTTAAGCGCGCTGATATGGTGATGCATGTCAAAGAACCCCTGGCTGCCGAGTATGATCTTATCCGCAAGGGCCAGATCATTTTTACTTATTTGCACCTGGCGGCAGCGGAAGAACTGACGCATGTGCTGATCAAAGGCGGATCGATTGGCATTGCTTATGAGACCATTCAAAAAGCGGACGGATCTCTGCCGTTGCTTACGCCGATGAGCGAGGTGGCGGGTCGCATGGCCATCCAGCAGGGCGCCAAGTATCTGGAAATGGCCCAGGGCGGTCATGGTGTTTTACTGGGTGGCGTACCCGGGGTCGATCCGGGCACCGTCGTCATTATCGGTGGGGGAATCGTGGGTACCAATGCCGCTAAAATGGCCTGCGGCCTGGGTGCCAAAGTGTATATTCTTGACATGAACCTGGAGCGTTTGCGTTACTTGAGTGATGTAATGCCCAGCAACTGCTTTTTGCTGATGTCAAAACCGACAACGATCCGCCGGTTGATCAAAGAGGCGGATGTCGTCGTCGGTGCCGTGTTGATCCCGGGGGCCAAGGCACCCCGGCTGGTGACCCGCGAAATGCTGAAAACCATGAAGAAAGGCGCGGTACTGGTGGATGTGGCGATTGATCAAGGCGGATGCTTTGAGACCTCAAAGGCCACCACCCATACCGAGCCGATCTATACGGTTGATGGTGTGGTGCATTATTGCGTGGCCAACATGCCGGGGGCGGTGCCTAAAACATCCACTCTGGCCCTGACGAATGCCACCCTGCCCTACGCGGTTGAGATTGCCAATAAGGGCTGGAAAAAGGCCATGCAGGATAACCCGGAAATAAAATTCGGGGCCAACGTGGTTAAAGGTAAAGTAACCTATAAAGGGGTTGCGGAGGCGTTTGGGCTGGCGTACACGCCGATCGATAAACTTCTTTAAAACTTGTTTCTAATTCTTGACAACTGGACCCATAATTTTTTAGCCAAAACGAGATCAAAATAAATATTTCGATTTACCTCTATTAAAATGATCGAAAGGAGTAAAGGATGAAAAAGGATCTAAAGGAATGGTTCGTGCCATGGTTGATGACTGCAAGAGAATACAACACCAGCATACTGGATAAGGCCTGGGCCCAACCGGATTATGCCCGCCTGATGCTGAACGAGAATCCGATTCAGCCCTCTGAAAAAGTAATTCAAGCCATCGCTGAGGCCGCCAGACACGGCAACTGGTATCCGGACAGCTTCAAGAATTTAAGAACCAAAATCGGCGAAATGTATAATCTGGGCCCGGACAATGTCGCGCTTTGCAACGGCTCTTCTGAAACCATCGATGCCATGATGCGTATTTTTATGCAGCCCGGTGAAGAAATTATCATGTCCACCCCGACGTTTGAATTGTTTCCGGTGCGCGCCGAGCTGTGCGGGGCCAAGCCTGTGCAGATACCGTTGCGCGAAGAAGATCTGCAATACGATGTTGATGGCATGCTTAATGCCATCACCGACAAGACCAAGCTGATTTTAATTATCAACCCCAACAATCCCTCCGGCGTATTTATTGACGATGCGGATCTTGAGCGCTTCTGTGAGACGGGCATTCCCCTGTGTATTGACGAAGCGTATGCCGCTTACACGCCGGAAAGAAAAACCAAAGCGCCCCTGATCGAAAAATACCCGCACGTGTTTTTGTCGGTAACCCTGTCAAAAGCCCATGGGTTTGCCGGGATTCGCTTTGGCTTTGTGCTGGGAACTGAAGAAATGATCAAGGCTTTTAACACAATGTTTTTGCCCTGGAATGTCAGCCTGATGTCGGCCGCCGCGGCCGAGGCCATATTCGATAATCCTGTGGAAATCGAAGCCAAGGTCAAGCACAACAATGACTGGATGGATCGATTTTACGACGAGCTGAAAAAGCTGGGGCTCAAGCCCTATCCGGCTCACGGTAACTATATGCTCGTCGATGCTACCATGACGGGCAAAACAACCTCCGAAATCCTGGATGCGGCCATAGAGACGCATAAAGTATATCTAAAGCGTATCGGTGATATTCACGGAAAGAGCGGCTATTTTCGGGTTACCCCGGGGGTCGATGAGGAAAATGAGCGCTTTATAAAATTTATCCGGGAATACTTCGGCTAACAATATGGTGAATTGGTTGATTCGTTAAATAGTTAATTCGTATGATGATTTAATCCTTTTTGAACACCTCAACCAATCGACTATTTGACCATTTGAGCCACAAAGCACCTTCAGCTCTGGATGACAGACCAGGCCGAAAAACGACAACTCAGGTGTCCGGGAGGACGATTCAGGCCGGAAAAAGACAAGTCGATTTAATTTATTTCAGCTACAAGTTTTCAGCGCTGGGTTTATTTACGAAACCCGTCTGCCCAAATTTAATCTGCGAAATCAGCGGATTCTATTTGGGGCTTAAACGGATTAAGCCTATAGGCGAGAGCAAAGGAGCAGGGTCTTGAAGGACAGCGCCCAGGTCGTGATTATCGGCGGCGGCATTATCGGCTGCAGCACCGCCTATCATCTTGCCAAAATGGGCTAGAAGGATGTGGTGTTGGTTGAAAAAGGTGAGTTGACCAGCGGCTCCACCTGGCATGCCGCCGGCCTGGTAGGGCAGCTGCGTTCGGATCGCAATCTTACGCGTATGCTGCAATACAGCGTCAGTCTGTATGAAAAACTCGAAGCGGAAACGGGCTTGACCACCGGCTGGAAAAAAAGTGGATGTCTGCACCTGGCCAGCACCCGGGAACGGATGTTTGAACTTAAGCGCGGTGCCACCACTGCCCGTAGCTTCGGGTTGGAAATGCACATGATTACCCCCCAGGAAGCCTTCGACCTCTGTCCGATTCTTTCGCTGGACGGCATCATCGGGGCAGCTTTTATGCCGACAGATGGGCAGGCCGATCCCGCCGGCATTACCCAGGCTTTAGCCAGGGGGGCGCGTAATCAAGGCGTTAAAATATATCGCCATACTTTGGTGACCGGATTTGAATTCGGAAGAAATCGGGTTGCGGCCGTCAAAACCTCCCGGGGCGATATCCAGTGTGAAATCGTTGTCAATTGCACCGGGATGTGGGGCTTTCAGGTCGGCGAGATGCTGGGGGTCAATACGCCGGTTGTGCCTTTCCAGCACCAATATCTGGTTAGCGATCCGATTGAGGGCCTACCGAAAGATTTGCCGACCATCCGCGATAAAGACAACCTGATCTACTACAAAGAAGAAGTTGGCGGCCTGGTGATGGGTGGTTATGAAAGAAACGGTATCCCCTGGGCCGTTGAAGGGGTGGCGAATGATTTTACATCCCGGCTGCTGCCTTCCGATTATGATCACTTTATGCAGCTCGCCCAACCGGCCATGGAGCGCACACCCTGCCTCAAGGACGTTGGTATTTCCGAATTAATTAACGGCCCGGAGGCCTTTACTCCGGATGGCAATGCCATCATGGGACCGGCACGAGAGCTGGATAATTGCTTTGTGGCCGTGGGTTTCAACGCATTTGGCATTGCGGCCGGCGGCGGTGCCGGGCGTATGATGGCCGAGTGGATCATCGCGGGCGAGCCGAGCCTGAACATCTGGCCCCTGGATATCAGCCGGCTCGGTCCGCATCACCGCAGCCGGTCGTATAATGTGGCGCGCACGGGTGAAATCTACGGCAAACACTATACCATCCATTGGCCCAACGAGGAGCATGATTCGGCGCGTGGTGTCCGGCGAAGCCCGCTGTATTTCCTGTTAAAAGAAAAGGGGGCGGTATTCGGTGCCAAGTACGGCTGGGAGCGGCCGAACTGGTTTGCGCCCGATGGCGTTGACCCCAGAGACGAGCTGACCTATGGAATTCCCAACTGGTTTGAACATGTCGGCAACGAACACACGGCCGCCCGTGAAAACCTCGTGCTGATCGATCAATCATCGTTTAACAAATTCGAAATCGAGGGTCCCGGGGCACCGGCATTTTTAAACTGGCTGGCAGCCAACAACATCGATAAACCGGCCGGCAGCGTCATCTACACCCAGCTGTGCAATGCGCGCGGTACGGTCGAAGCGGATGTTACCATCGCCCGTGTGGCTGAGGACAGATTTTTTCTGGTTACCGGTACGGCCTTCGGGCTGCATGATTCACAATGGATCAAACGACATATGCCCGCTGACGGCGGTGTTTCGTTCCGGGATGTTACCTCGGCGCTGGCGGCGATTAATGTGATCGGACCGCATTCCCGCAAACTCCTTGAGAGGGTCACCGCAGATGACATCAGCAACCGAAACTTTCGGTATGGCAAATGCAAAGAAATCACCGTCGGCGATGCGCCTGCCCGGATACTGCGGGTTACCTTTGTGGGCGAACTGGGCTATGAACTTTATGTTCCGACCGAATTTGCCTGCCACGTTTACGAGACGCTCTGGGATGCCGGGCGGGATCTGGGAGTCAGCAACGCCGGCTACCGGGCCATCAACTCTTTGCATTTTGAAAAAGGCTATTGCCTCTGGGGCTCGGAACTGACCCCCGAATACACGCCTTATGACGCCGGGCTCGGGTTTTGCGTCGCCCTGCACAAGGGGGATTTTCTCGGCCGGGATGCGCTGGCCAAAGTCAAAGAAGAGGGGCCGCAATGGAAACTGTGCACCTTTACCCTCGATGCCCGAAAGCCGGTGCTGCTTCGCGGCAGTGAACCGATTGCTCACCGGGGTAACGTCATCGGGGTGACCACCAGCTGCGGCTATGGTTACAGTGTCGGAAAAAACATTGCCTATGGTTATGTTCCCCTTGCCGAAGCCGGCCATACCGATGAATATGAAATAGAGGCCTATACGGAAACTTTTACGGCCAGGCGTGAGCCCGACCGGGCGCTGTATGACGCCGAACGCAAGAAGATTCTCAGTTAGTTGAAGAAAGGAAACGCTTTATTCTTCTTATTTCCTCAACCGCTTCCCTGATTCTATCAACTCCGGCGCGCCGGAGTTCTTTTTTAATTTTTCTTATCAGTACCTTACTAACTTTGACTATTATTATTTTATGATTACTATCTTTAGAAATATTGAACTCGTTTTTGAGATAGCTTCAAGTTGAACTGAACATTTAATACAGCAGCTGAATCTTGCATGAAAATTAATGCGTATGCAAGCCTCCGACGCGTGCAAAAATCAGTTAATAGGAGTAAGGAAAATGGTATCGATAAAATCCTTTGGCCATTGGAGAATCTTGCAGCTTTTTATATTCGTTTGGGCAGTTATCCTGACGCCACTCATCGCTATTACGGCTGAAAATGAGAAAAAAGCGCCCCCACAGCCGATTACGACAAATAACCTCGACATATCCATAGCTGAATTGGAATATCGCCTTCGCCCGTTAACAAAGGATGATTTATCCGCAGAAGCCGATGGTTGGCTTCAGGTATTAAAAAAGCACGGTGAAGAATTAAGCAATACGCAAATCGCTGCCTTAAAGGCAGAAGATGATGAGAAAACGAAGTTGCTCGAGAATGTGACCAAGCTCGAAGAACAGAAGACAGTTCTGGCCGACCGCCTTAAGGTAGTTATTGAAGAATACCGATCCAAAGGTGGTAAAGTCGATGATTACGAAGCCTATATCAAGGCCGTATCCGGGGTTGATGTGAAGATATCCGATGCCAGCGCCACCTGGACATTGATTACCGGCTGGTTAAAGTCGGCTGAAGGCGGTCTTCGCTGGCTCAAAAATGTTTTGTTTTTTTTAGTTATCGTGCTGGTTGCCTGGGTTCTGGCAGCTTTGCTCAGCAAAGCTACTAAAAAGGCCGTCGCCAGAATTGAGGGTGCTTCCGAGCTTTTAAAAGACTTTATCGTAAATATCATCCGCAAACTCATTTTAATCGTTGGTTTTGTGGTGGCGCTATCCATGCTGGAAATTAACATTGGCCCGATGCTGGCGGCTATCGGGGCTGCCGGCTTTATTATCGGTTTTGCCCTTCAAGGCACATTAAGCAATTTCGCAGCCGGTATCATGATTCTAATATACAGGCCCTATGATGTTGGAGATTTAGTCGATGTCGGTGGCACTTTCGGAAAAGTAACTGCCATGACGATTGTCTCAACAACGCTGATGACAGTGGACAATCAGAAAGTCGTCGTGCCGAACAACAAGATATGGGGAGATAAGATTACCAATGTTACCGGCACGGATAAGCGTCGTGTGGATATGGTTTTCGGTATCGGATACAGCGACGACATCGCCAAGGCCCAAAAAATATTGGAAGAAATTTTGGTCAAGCATGAAGCCGTCCTGAAGGATCCGAAACCCGTCGTTAAGGTCCACGAATTGGCCGATTCATCGGTTAATTTTGTTGTCCGGCCATGGGTCGAAACTGAAAATTATTGGGACGTATATTGGGATATAACCCGCACGGTTAAAGAGCGGTTTGATGCTGAAGGGGTATCCATACCTTTCCCGCAACGGGATGTTCATATGCACCAGGTGGCCCCAACGTGATGCATATATTTGCCGGCAGATGCCATCGTGGGAAATTTTTAGTATTCCCCTGGAAGGGCTCCGGTCACGATAACGGCTGAACCAGTTCGATCGTAATATCCTCGGGTCCTTTAAAAAAGGCGATTCTCAGATTGGGGATATCTTTAGGCGGTACCAGAAAAGAATACCCCTGCGCTTGCAGGTCTTTGAATGCGGTTTCGATATCTTCAACCTCCAGACCGATATGGTCATAACCATACCTCGATTGGGAGGCATCTTCCACCATTTCGTCATCCTCTCTGGTAACCCTCAGGTTAACGGTGGTGCCCTGAAGATCGAGGGAAGCCCCGTCGGCCGTTCCAAATTTTTGTCGCCGAACCAGGTTCGCGCCCAGGGTCTCGGTAAAAAAAGTGATCATGTTTTCAAGGTCCTTGCAGATGATATGCAGATGGTGAAATCGATAGGTCATCGGATACCTCCCTGTTGAAAGTTGTTTAGGTGCATCATATTCATGCGCAAGATCATGACGAAACGCCAATTTTTGTTCAACGGCCAGCTTTGATATCTATTTCTTAACGCGAATCGCCTCGCAAGTACAGACACGGACACATTGCGGATGTCCGCTGCATAAATCACAATGATACGCATCCTGCCCGAAAACGGTTAAGCCGTCAAACGGGCATCGTTCGGCCCGCGCATTTTCCCAGACAAATTGTTTCTTTTCCGATTTATCGACCGCATCCTCCCCAGCCAGACATTTCATCTCTTTGCACTGGCGGCAGACCCGTGGGGTGTTCATGCTCGTATTCAGGTCGTCCTTGTGAATTCGGATGGCCGATTTCTCAATATTGATGGCCCCTAAATGGAAGAGGGAACAGACAAGCTCACACAGGTGGCAGCCCGTGCACGTATTGCGATTAACGCGAATTCTCATGTTGCAATCCCCAATCGGTTGAGCGTTCGCCTGGTGGGGATGCCCTCACGGTCCCAGCCATGGAGTCGATAGTATTCATCCAGCATGCGATCAAAATCCGACATTTCAATGACACTGCCCTGGGCCGGGCCCTCGGGTATGGGTTCCTCGAAATATCTTTTGGGCAGGGTATCATCTTTGCGGGAAATGCCGTCGGCGACCAACATCATCCGCTCCAGCGTGTAGATTCTTTCTGCAATGGTCCGCAATTGCGCGGAAGATATTTCAAGACCCGTCGTGAGCTTTATCAACCGGGCAAATTGCCTGTATTGAAGCGCATGCGGGCTCGAAAAGGCTGTCAGAAAGCGGCAAACACCCAGTGCATCCGTGACGGCATGCAGGAGTTCATGCCACCAGACCATGCGGCCCTTACCATTATAGGACGCCATCCGATTGCTGACCGGGCCGCCGTATATCTTCTTCAGAAGCGCTTGCGGAAGTCCGAGGGCATCCATTGAAGGCCGGCTGCGCATGTGGCAGGCGCCCCGGGTTGACGTCGCCAAACCCAGCGCAAAGCTTTTCGGAAGCCGCTCATCGGTCATTTCGATGGGCAGGCCCTTGATCTCCAGAAGATAATCTCCGCATGAATCCCCGAGCATATCCCGGGCGAATGAGCCCTCCGCCAGGATGTCGCCGAAGCCTTTGCGGTGCGCAATCATGTCAAGGATTTTTAAGATTGACTGCCCATTGCCCCACTCCAGAGGGATGCCGGTTTTTGCGCGATCTAATATGCCGCGCTGGTATAATTCCATCGCCCAGGCAATGTAGGATCCGGTTGAAATCGTATCCAGCCCATAGCGGTTGCAGCGTTCGACCGCGCTGATGATGTTTGCCAGATCGAGATTGCCCAGTTTGGTCCCCAGGGAACCGATGGAGGCATATTCCGGGCCTTCTCCGCGCGTGCCCTTGTAGGGTCCCGCATCAATCACGTATCGGTGGCGACAGTGCGCGGGGCACGCATGGCAGGCGACCATACCCTTGGAAAACGGCTCAAGGGCCTCGGCCTCCAATTGATAGCCCCGCTGCCCGACACTGGTAAATTGATTGTTGCGAACACTCAAAAATCCAACGGCGTTTGCGGCGCCGAAAAGCAGGGGCGTTCCCTGTTTTCCGAGAGCCTGTACCCAATTGGTCTGCATCAGTTTCTTCAATTGGCGCCGGTAGTAGTTCAGGTATCTTCCGGGGTCGGATATCCTGATATCGCGTGTTCCTCTGACGGCGATTGCTTTGAGATTTTTTGATCCCATTACCGCCCCCATACCGGTTCGCGCTGCGGCATTCTTCAGGCCGCTGCGGATGGCGGCATATCGCACGCTGTTTTCTCCGGCAGGCCCGATGCAGGCGGTCTGCAACCTGTCGTCGCGCAGCAGGGAACGGATTTTTTGCTGGGTTTCAACGGTGTCAAGTCCCCTGAGGGCGCGACCGCTGCGGATCTCAATTTCACCATTTCGAATGAGCAGGTAGGCCGGGCGGGGGCTCCGGCCGGTAATCACCAGATGGCTGAATCCTGCTTTAACAAGCTCGGCCCCGAATTCGCCCCCCATATTGGCATCTCCCAGATGCCCGGATTCGGGGGATTTTGAAGCGACACTTACGCGGGAGCCAAAACCCAATGTTCCCGTGAGGAGACCGGCCCCGAAGATTAGGGGATTTTGCGGTGAAAAAGGATCCAGGGACGGTGTATAATATTTAGAAAGCAGAAACATATTCATGCCTCTGCCGCCGATATATTGCTGCCGGAGTTCAACCGGAAAGGGCTCTATCCGGATCGATCCTTCACCCAGGTCAACAAAGGCAATTTTCCTATCCAGCACCATTTAACCCCCCGCCTGATACGCCTATCTATAAGCTATCTCGCCAAAGACAAAGAAATAAAGTTCTGAAGATGCTCTAAAGTCAGAAGTGCCTAAAATGCCTAAAATGAGCTAAAGTGCCTAAAGTTTTGGTGTCGCTGCGCTCAATCTCCTATTATAAATTTGATCGTTCGACTCAGAGGCTCTCGCCGGGTAGAATTCCTCAATTTTAGGCATTTTAGATCATTTGTTGTTAAAAGCACCCTTTATAGGTTTAAAACTTTACCATCGGGCGTTAGATGCATTTTAAGATATTTTATAGTAGTAATGCTTTTAACTGGTGAAAGTCTTCAATGATGTAATCCGCTCCGGCGCGCTGAAGTTCTTTTTTCAGACCTGCTTTATCAGGTGCCGACAGTGTCAGCCCGATACCTTTGTAGCCTGCTTCGGATCGCCTCGCGGCCGACATATCATCGGGCATGTCGCCGATATAAAAATATCCGTCGACCGGATTTTTTTGTTCCGCTGCAATTGCATCGAGCATAAAGGGATCGGGCTTGCTCAGCGTGATCTTTTTCCCCTCGATTTTCGCCAGGCGCTCTTCTTCTTCGAGGCAGTCTTCTAAAGCCAGAACTATAGAAAAATATTTTCTGAGATCAAAATGATTGAGCGGGTAGTCGGCCTCGGCTCTGGGTCTGCCGGTGGCGATGGCTAAAATATTATTTTTTCCAAGCGCGTCAAGAACGCCCGGTTCAATCAGCAGTTTTTCTCGATGGATAAAGCCTTCATCATGGTAAAACCGGGCAGAAACACCATAGGTGGCTTCAAAAAGGGCCTTGCCCAGATAGACTTCCTGAAAAATTTGTTTGATAATGTTTCCGCTGCCGATATCACCTGCATACAGGCCATCGATAAACGGATTTTTGGTTTTAGCGGCTCTCTGGAGCAAGACCGACAGCGGTTTCTGGGTTGATTTCAGAAATTCGATCAAAGCGCTCAAATCGCATTGAGCGATTGTCTCCTGATGGCGATCCCATGGATCTTTGCTCTCATAGACCGGCGGTTTCTCGATCACGTTAAATAACAGATTTATAACCAGACAGGATAAATCCCAATCATTATTGAGGCCGCCGCTTTGCTTGACCGCCGCCAGATCGGTCAGCGGGAAAAGTGGCTGCGGTAATTTTTCGAATGCCGGGGCGTTTTTAAAGAAAAGACGCGCTGTTTGACGCACGCTATCGCGATACGATCCGGATACATCGATCAGAACCCCGTCCATATCAAAAACGATCAGGTTTTTGGGTTGCATCATTCAACTCATTTCGTGCCGGGTTGCGGATTATGGGATGATATCTGTTATTTCCGGAATGGAGGTTATAAAATGAAAATTGCCGGAGGTAAATCCTTTTTTTTTCTTGCCGGTCCGGTCGATCACAATCGGAATCGCGGACCAGTTTAAGAGCGGCACATCGGTATAACCGTCTCCCACCACGATGGACCGTTCCGGAGACAGATTCAATTTATGCATCATGGTCAACTTATCATCCGGATCCGGCAGTCGCAGATCCATTCCCACGATTTTATCTTGATCAAACTGAAAACGGTTTCCCTCAATTAAGCCAAAGCAGTCCGCTATCCCGGCAAACTTTAAAATTCGCTCGCTCAAGTCAGCGGTGCCGCAGCTCAATACGATCATTTCGTGTCCGGCACTTTTTAATTTCCACAAACAATTGCGGTCTGCGGTTGAAATTTTTTCAGCCAGATTACGGCAGACGTTATCCAGGACGGAAGCCGGCGTGCCCGTTAACAGGCGGATGTAGGCGTTTTTAAAG
>WOR8_10005155_pt1 | contig 17525 bp, 13 predicted proteins | sample DeeMarSeWOR38_10_FD_19890 | JGI IMG/M metagenome (IMG submission 19890)
GAAGCCAACCTGTGGGCTGTATTGATCTTTCCCCAGTCAAAAAAGAAAACACCATCATCACCCACATTATGACTCTCGCATGCCCAAACCACTTCTCGGCTTTTCCTCTCTAACAACATAGAGGAAAATTCCACTTTTGCTGTGCCTATGGATCCGCGATAATCCTGGTAATCGAAACTCTTCCCCGTGAGGATAAGGTCAACATTCAATTTGTCGAAAAGAAGCTCTGCTTGCGCCATGGATAGTCCATCGTCCATAATAATCCTGTGGTTGAGGAGTGCCTCTCTGACTATTTCAGGCTCTAGCAGGGAGAAACGTTCAAATGGTCTCAACTGTCTGACAAACTGCAGAGCAATGATTTCTCCCGCACTTCGTCTTTCACTTGCGTTAAAAAATGGCACAACTGCCAAGGTATATTTCGTCTCCGAGTCTAACACAGGAGAGCGATAAAATATCTTTGGCCAGAATCTTATACTTGCCGTTGGCCTGGGCATTCTGTTCTTTGCGGCTGATAGGTATTCTGCAAGGGAGACCGAAAGATGTTGCACTGCGTTGCTCAAAAGCTTCTGAGGATCTTCAATTAAAGAGAGCTCGAGAATTCCTATTGAGTCGTCACCTGCTAACCCTATACCATCCATCCACAATATGGTAGGATCACTACCGGTGGAAACCAGTCTGGAGGCGAGGGAAATCTTAGGGGGGAGCTCTTCGCTATAAAGTTCCAGCACTGTTATTAGAAGGGCCCCAGCCCCGGTCTCCCATTTCAGTTCCCGTGCCGTCGCCCTATCTATCCCGGCTTAGCATCGACGCTTCGAGAACCTTATCGTCGAGAATTTTCAATCCCTGATTCTTGAAACTCTCTGTAAGCAGCCTTTTTATATCTATTAAGGGCGCGGGGCTTCCACTTTGGTTGGAGATTGGTAAAACAGCAATCTCAAAGCTCTGTTCCAATACGGCCGAATCATTTGTCACTCCGGTCACAGAGTCTTTTGTTGCCGTGCAAGCCGAAGAGCAGACAAGAAGGGAGAAAAGACAAATGATAGGTTTACATGAAAAGTTTATTGAGAATCTCATTTATTGCCGCCATGGTAACGTTATTCATCGGTTCGCCTCCCGAACCAAATAGCCTGTCCCATATGCTTATTCCACCCTTGGTAGCGGATGCTGTCCAAACAATTTTTGGGGTCTGCGTCTCAATCATTTTTAGGCTAAGGGCTATGACATTGGCAGAGGTAGACCCCGACCTGACGTCTCCGTATTCGGTGAGAACCCCGGTAATCACTGCATCTACTTTAACAATATTGGTAAATCGTTTGATTTCTTCGATGGAGGGGGTAGTGGGGACAAGAATCCCCGCTCGCGTAATCCCGCGTGCCACTTCGCCTGGTGGAACAACGTAAACAGCGCCGGTGGCTAAAAGGCTGTTAGCGAAGATATTTCTCACTCTCTCGGCCGCCAGTTGATCACGGGTGAGATTATGAAATGGCATGACTGCCACAGTTCGTATGGCGGCAAAGTCCATGCTCGGATCATGGAAGTAAGTGAGACTGGAGCGAGAACCACATCCGACGAACAGAATGAGGAGCAGAGACAAAATAAATTTTTCGACACTTGCAGTATCACCCCGTCTTACCATAGAAATTTCCTCAGTTTATGAGTTTTTGGTAAAGAAAATCATCCTCGGATAACGTGCAAGTAAGTCATTAGTATATTACTTTGTTTCAGCGGTCAACTTGTTTGATAAACGTGTTAAGAGTGCGGAAAATTGTTTTTGAAACGCTAGCCGGCCATCCTAAGTCTGAATTATGATCAGTATGTACGCCATCAGTCAAAAAATTATCCTTAATTTCGAAACGAAGGTATTGACCTCTACCTTCTGGAAATTAGATTCCTCTGTTACTATATTATAGGTCATTTCCAGAAAAATATGCCTTCCAATAGTCCAGTTTAAGCCAGGAGCGATAGTTCGTTGCCTCACGTTCTCTTCAGACCTCAGTGTTTCGGTGTAGGTAAAAAAGAACTGAAGGGTTCCGTCTGGGAACGGTGACCAGTTGACAATGTAATTTTGCAGTGTTCGTGTTTTTGCATTTTTCCTTTGCGTGACGTTTAACCGAGCATTAAGGGACAATGTTCTAAAGGGTATAAAGAAAGCCTCCAGATTAAAATCAGAATTAGTGGCCTTCTCAGGTTCCACCTCTTTTCTTAATTGGTAATTCAGGTTGAAGGTGAGTTTTTGATGAGGCTCGACATTTGTCCCCAATCTCACCAGAACGTTCTTTTCCACTGTGTCACTCGCCATTGGTCTGTTATAGTTGAAACCTGAATCGACAAAAGCACTCCAGCCGCGATACAGGTTGGCGTTATTGCGAAGGACCACCGAAAAATCATTGCTGGAGTCATCTTCTTCTTTTTCATTTGTGCCGCTGAAGGTGAGTGTCTGTTGGAAGGTCGGCAGGTAGTTACCTCTCAAAAGAGCACTGTATGTGTATGAGACGGTATCGTCATTGTTTTCTGAGGTATCTATTCGTGAAACATTAGCATTGGTGGAAAATATTTTGTTAAAAACGTGACTCATATACAGGTCGTTGGACAGTCGGGTCCTTTCATCGTTAGATGGATCTGTTTCTTGTCGGGTAAGATTAAGGTTGTAGCCGACTACGGTTTTTTCGCTAAGTCTGGCCCTGAGACTTAAGTCGTAATATTGGTCCGTACTAGTGGTTTTAGTTTGCTCCTCTGTTGAAGCCGTTATGAATGCCTGCATTTCGGTGACGAAAATGTTGGGAAAGGCGCCAGCACCGGGAAAGGCAGGAGAAAGCGGTGTTGTCACAACCTTGATAAAACGAGTAGTTACCGCAGGAAAGGCTATCTCAAAACGATTTTCAAAATCTCCAAAAACAGCCGGCGAGACCGTGGTGACCAAGGTCCAGGTGCTATTATTTGTATTATCCGGACTTGTGTAAATACCCCAGGAGAAGGAATTGGCAATCACCGTGGAAAGACGTCGGTCCACCCAGATACGAATTTCATCGACGCTGGTGGTAAAACCAAAATCTAGTCCGATGTTTGTCAAGGTCGTTTCATCGCCACCCAAGCCGATATCAATACCAGCGGAGGCGAATACATCTCCATCAATGAGGGCACCATTGGGCTGTAAAGCAGGACCGTCCTGGGGGGTGTTATCCAGGGAGAAAAGGCCCTGAGAGCGCTGGCGCGCAACTTCGCTACTACCCCCTGAAGAAAACTCCAGAGTGTTGTACTCTATCCTGTAAGAGGTGTTCAGCGATAGGAGTCTGTCCAAAAAGTCATTGGAATACTCTACTCTACCAAAGTGAGTCTGATCTAGGGTGCTGAAATTCGTCAATCGGTCATCAGTGTCTCTGCGGTTATAGGAGTAATCAAAACTGAGATTTTCCCATGCTGTATATTCGCTTGCCAGATAAAGCAGTCTCTGGATCTCGTCCTGAGTTTTGGGATCGTTATAAGTATGGAAATAACTGTAGCGCAGATCTAAACTCGGGAGTTCTGAGGGCAGCCAGCCTAAAGAGGTATTGATTTCATCTCTGACATTCTCGGTGTTAGGTCCGTTCGGCGTCTGGTTGTTCCTTTGCGTCCGGCGATACTGTATGCCAGCCCGGTAAAGAGGGTTGTTCAGGTTGAGTTGTACAAAGGGGATAAGCAGCCTCTCTTCGGTGTCGATTTTCGTGCCTGCCGTTTTGCTTGTCTGATTGTCTAATTCAAAAAGGGTTCCAGCGGCAAAAGTCAAGTAAGGGTAAATAGTCTTGGACAGGTCAAAATTATAAATTTGATCAAAAGAGTAAAAGTTGCTCTTGGTCTTTTCTCCTGTGGTCTTATTAGTGTTGTCTACATCAGAGCTCGTATACGTTAATTCGGTTCGAAAGTTAACTCCTTCGGCACAGACATTTATCGCTGAGGAAATACTCAGGGATATGACAGCCGGCAACAGCCATATGAACAGGGAATCGTCCCGCCTCATGCGCTAGCTCTCACCCATTACAACGACTTGGTAAGCCCCCTCATCAATTTCTATTTCAGCCATAATCCTTTTGCTGGTGAGGTTTATTTTTTGCAGTAATCTTCTGCCCGGCAGTATTACAAAGAGAGTATGCTCCTGCCGATCAATGGTCATAAAAGCGGCCTTGCCTTTTACCCCAATAGTATCTATAAACATCGAAGTGGATGGCTCGACAATGGTGATCTCACCGCCAAATTTCTTCCCCACCAATACAAGGCCTGTGCTGAAGTCCACTTTTACGGAAAGAGCGCCCGTGCCAACAAATATTTTTCTGATCAAGGTAAACTGGGAAGGGTCTATAACTAAAAGATTGGGCGTATCTCTGGTGATAACGTAAAGATTGTCGCCAGCCGGACTGAAAGCTGCTTGCAGTGGAGACCCCTCAACTCCTGTGGTCAAGGAAACCGTTCTTTGGGTTAGGTCCACCACAGAAATGCTGCTCGACAAGGTGTTCATGACGTAGGCTCTAAAACCAGACCGGTCCACTGCCACTGAGGTCGGTCCTTCACCGACTCGGACCCTGCCAATCTCAAACATGGAGATAGCGTCTATGATACTCACAGTATTCGACTTGTGATTGACAGAAACCAGGGTTCTGCCATCCGGGGTAAGGACGAGATCGATGGGCTCGTCGCCAAGGTTAAGTCTTAGACTGCTGATCATGTTCCCTTTAAAAACATCGTACACCTCTATGGCGTCATCTCGTGATATGGCGACATAAGCTCTCGCACGTCTCTGATCCAGAGCGATACCCTTGGGTCCCCAGCCGGTTGCTATGCTATTTACGACTCTCATGGTTTGTTTGTCGAAAACTGAAACAAGGTTTGAATCTGAATTGCTCACATAGCCTGTGAGATTTGTGAGTATCCGTTCCGGTTTTTCCAGAGAGAAACTGGGGGTGAAACGAATAGCCGAGGTGACAGCCCCTGAAGGGTTGAAGGTGAGAAACAGGGTCAAGGCTTTCCTCCGCACTATCTCGAACACCTCTCACCCTCTTCGCTCTGCACGAATGCATTCTTGACTCTGATGGACAACCCCCTGTATGAGCCCGGTGGAAGAGTCCCTGTGGCCAGGAGCTTCTGTCGTCCGGTAAGATCCGCCCCCCGGAGTTCATGGACCGACAGTGAAAGGGGTATTTCGCTGCCGTCCGTCTTGATGGCGTAGATCCCCTCGACTGCGAAGCGGAGCCTCTGTGCCTCCTGCGGCAGGGGTTGAAGGTAGATGATAAGTTCTCCCATATCTGTTAGAACCGGCTTTGGTGGGGTTCTTGCGGGTACGCAACCTGCTAGGAGAAAGAGGAGGAGCACGATGAAATTATACCTGATCTGTCCCATGGCAAACTTCCTCTATTACTATGTGCCAAAGCCACCGGCTGAACCGATGGCGTAGTTTGGCTATCAGGAAAGGCAAGAGAGCGCCAGTGAGCAAGGAGAAGACCGTTTCAGCCCGGAAGACCCACCCATCTAATGGGGGGCAGCAATGGGTACTGTGAGGCGGAATAGCCAGAGGCGATAGGTGTTCACCTTCTTGCCCATTCACACCTATCACGGTAATGAAAAAGTCAGTGAGCCGACTCATTCTCCTCTGGAATGTCTTTTCCAAGGTAGATTTTACTCTATCATTTCTCCTCGCCAATCAACCGTCCTTGACAGAGCCATAATCAGGAAACGAACTGTCGCCAAAGCATTCAGAGAACATTGTAGAAACCAGTATAACAGGTAATAATACCACATGGAAAAACTTGAAAACTACCCACATGTTGCTAAATGCTGAACCCCAAGTAGGCGGGCGCGGTAGCTTACCATCCAACAATGCGGTGGAGATGGTGATTTCCGCATCAGGACCGGCTAAAAAAAAAGGCTGAGGGTTACGCTTACCCTCAGCCTCAATGATCGCACCGAAATTCAGATTAATCCTGAATGTGGCACTTGTTACAAAGCGACCTCTGTCCATCTCCGAATGTGGTAGCGATGTCAATTCTATCACCACCATAGTAGTAGCCTTCCTGGGCGCCATAGGGATAATTGCCAGCACTCGGATTGGGAAGCGAGTCAACGAGTAACTCTTCTTCAAAGTCCCATCTACCCGCGTTTTTAAAACCGTTGGCATGCGCCCTGTGGCAGGTCAGGCACATGACGTTGGAATTAGAATCCGGACCCGTTGTGCCATTCGGATCGAGCATGCCCACGTACCCAGCCTGGTTGTAGGTCACACCTCTCTCGAAGGGAACAAGCCCGAGATAGGAAGTGGCCTGACTACCAGTCAGGTCTCCGGTTGCAACATATCTGTTATAGTTAGACGCCTCACCGTTCAGGTGGGCGTCATCTGCGGCCGGGTGACGGTGTGCGCCCGAGCTCGAAGCATCAAGGCCCTCGTGACAGTTGGCGCACCACTCGGACATCCCTGAGCCGTAGTCCACCTTTGAACCGTAATAGCCGTTGTCGTTGCTGGCATAGGCGATGGGCGCAGGGTCGCTGAAGGATTTAATAGCACCTGTAGGGTTGTAACCGGTGGTGCCCAAGAGCCGGTAGTTACCCATCACCCCAGTGGAAAGATCCACCGGATCGCCCCCTGAAGTATTGCCTCCATAAGAACCGCTAACCACAATGGGCGGATAGGTGTTTCCGGTGCGCACTATCTTGCCGTGGGGGTCATGGCAGCTGGAGCAAGAAAGATCGGCTGCCGGAAAGCCGTTCATGCCGCTGGATGTGGGGGCTGCTGTGAGGATGGTGGACTCGGTGTAGCCAAAGTCTTGAGCTACAATGTTGTGGCCGAATTCCTCTCCCTTCCAAGTTTGTACAGTTCCCCTGATTACGGGCTTATAGTCATTTTGCAGCCAGTAGAAGTCCCCCCCGGCGGTACGAAGGGGATTCGCGTCGCCAGCCTTACTTGCGACGTGATAACTTCCAAAACGAACAGGACCATGGCAGCTCAGGCAGGTCGAGCTGGCATCGCTGCCTATGGTAAGGGAACTATTGAGACCTGTTCCAGGTGCAGTACCGTCGATTACGGCTTGACCGTTCTCCGAGTTGTGCATGGTGTGGCAGCCATCGCAGTGCGCCACGCCACCCCCGTGGAAGGCCAGAACATTTCCGCCTAGGGCAAGGGTTATCATAGCTGCTGCCATCATAACCATTAGTAACTTAATGAATTTCATCTCCTTGTTTTCCTCCTTTCATTTTGTTTATTCTTCAGCTTTTGTTTTTACTCTTCTTTTTTACTCTGCATCACCCCCTTGCTTATTTGAATATTTGCTCCAATATAGCGTTATCAAAGTTATTTATAGGTTATTTGAAAAACGCTAACTCCTCGGTCTCTTACCTGTGAAATATAAAGTCTCCCCTTGGAATCCAGCGCTAGATCGTTGGGGCCCATGAGGTTGTCGCTCCTGTAGCCGCGGTAGCCGAACTCTTTCAGAAAATTGAAATCTTCATCAAAAATCAGGACCACACTCCGTAATCTGTCGGCCACATAGTAATGGTCCCTACCGTCTGCCACTATCCCTCCCACAATGCCAAACCTCCCGGGAGCGCTACCTGGGCTGCCAAAGGCTACGATCTGCCTGTCAGGAGACAGCTTGAAGGCGAGAAAATAGGGTGGAATGGTAAAAAGTATGTTTCCTTCATGGTCAACACTGAAGCCGCCCACGCCTGCATCGCTCCCCTTCTGCTTTTCTCGGACAAAAGGTTCGGTGAGCGGTCGGAGATCATAGCCGTTCCGGAAGGAGCAATGTGCGTCTGTCACTACTATTCTCATAGAGTTTGAATCCAGTAGATAGAGCAGCCCTTCCCGGTAGACTAGACGATCGGCATTAAAATCTGAGAAATCAGGAGGAAAATTCTTGAATTCCAGGTTTGATAGATATTCTCCCCTAAAATTATAAAGAAAAACTGAAACGCCTAAACCATTTCTTGAAAGTAGGAAGATGTTTCCATCTTCTTTGACCGCTAGATCGATGGCTGAATTAAGATGATCGTCAGCATCTAATCGATAAATTTCCATGCCGTGATCGTTAAAAACTCGTACATCTGTGGTGCTGGCACCAGAGATATAGATCTCGTTTCTTTCTTCATCTACCGCAATATTCGCCCAGTTGTAACCTATAGGGCCGTTGAAATTGGATAGACTGAAGAGAAAAGATGTTTCCACCTCTGCCGAGACATTGTTTGAGTAAGCAAAAAAACAAGCAAAACTCATAATCAGCGTGACCATAAGGAATTTCTGTCTGACTGAAATCATTGGTTTGAATTTGGACTGTCTTATTTCCATTTTCTCAGATATCGATTTTATTGTCGGCTTTCGGGTAAATAGTTGCTAGCTATCCAAAATTAGTGGAGCAACTATGCGGCTAAATTATTTAGCACATCGGTACGGTTTTCCTGTGATCGTCAAGAATATGGGTAAGCATGAGATGAACAACGCAACAAGCATGCCAGAGGGTGGCTCCAAAATAAATATGAACAGTTATAAGTACTTATAGTTTTTAATGGCTGTTCGCTCGTGGCCCGTATACGGTGATATCCCCAACTTTATCCGGTGATTTCACCGGAGTCAATGTAATGATGAGTTTTCCTTCTATGAACGTTTTCTTGCCGGTCTCTTTATGTTAAGATAGCGGTCGTGAAAGCAGTCACACCACCAAACCACTTTTTAAGGAACCACAGTTTGCCTCTTAAATTTCAAGCCCAGACCGCGGTGAGCACAGAAAGCTGGAAAAGAATGAAGCCAATGAGACAAGCTGTCTTCGTTACGGTAATTTGCTTATTATTTGCGGCACTGCCGGGGTATGCAGCTGAAGGGAATCTGCCGGTAATTGACGGAAAGATAGCAGTGGCCACCGTTAATGAAGAGCCGATCACCCTTGAAGAGCTCAATAAGGCAATCGGAGCCTCACATGCTGAGCGCTCCGGTAAGAAAGAGGCAGGGCGTATCGATTACTCCGCTATTGTGAATCGCTTGATCAACACGAGACTTATTCTGCTGGAAGCTAGAAATATGGGGATTCATGATCTGCCGGTAGTCAAAGATATGGTTGATAGCTACTCAAAGGAAAGCCTCATGGTCCTGTTACTCGAAGACCATGTGAAAGATGTAAGGGCGAAGGACGATGAGGTGGAGGCGGTTTATAAAAAAGGTGTCAGGGAATGGAAGATAAGGTCGGTTAGCTTTGGAAAAGAGGACGAGGCGACGAAGATCGCTGGGGAAATGCAGGGAAACAAAAGTTTCGATGAGATTGTAAGAAAAGCTGTTGAGGACGGTATTGCAACAGGGGAAGACGAGGGATTTTTGAAATACAAAGATCTCAAGCCGGCGCTAGCCAGTCTGGTTGCCAAGATGGAGGTAGGCTCTGTAAGCCCCGTCGTCTCTGTCGCTAAAGATACATTTGTAATCTTTAAACTCGAAGAGGTGCGCTACCCTGAAGAACTGGACTCTGATGCATGGGAAAAGGCTGAAACCCAAGTGGTCAATCAAAAAAAAGTCAAGGCTGCCAGAGATTACTTAGATGAATTGAAAAAAAGATATGTAACGATGAATGAGAAACTCCTTGAAGATTTGGATTATCAAGCCGAGAAACCGGGTTTTGAAAAACTCTTGCAAGACACTCGAGTGATTGCTGAGATCAGTGGGGAGGAAGCAATTACAGTTGGAGACTTGAGCAGGGCTTTAGAAAAAAAGTTTTACCACGGGGTTGAGGTGGCCATTAAGAATAAGAAGATCAATGATGCTAAGAACCAGGTTATGGAAAGTATTTTGGAAAAGCGGTTATTACTCAAAGAAGCATTAAAGAAGGGTTTTGGGGATACCGAGATATATAGAAACAGGGTCAGAGAATATGAAAATACAGTGGTCTTCGATACATTTGCGAAGATGGTTATTATTCCCGACATCAGGTTAAAGGCTGCGGAACTAAGAGATTATTATGAGAAGAACGCTGCTGAATACACAAATCCCGAGATGATGAGAATCAACAGCCTGGTATTCCGCAAAAAGAGTGACGCGGTGAATGCTCTTGATAACCTGGTAAAAGGTACAGACTTCACCTGGTTGAGTTACAATGCCGCAGGTCAAGTGGATAAAAGCACTACGGGGCTTTTAGATTTTGCAGGAAAACTCCTTACCGTGAACAGTTTGCCGGAAGGTGTGCGCAAGGCTGTATCAGGGGCCAAACCCGGAGATTTCAGGCTATATGCAAGCCCAGAAAAGTATTATTATGTTTTGTACATATACCATCTGGTCCCCGCCAAGCTACAGCCCTTTGAAGATGTTAAAGAAAAAATCGCCAAAGAAGTCTTTAACTACAAAGTCAGAGAAGCAGTTGAGCTTTATGCCGACAAGCTCAAGGAGTACTATCCGGTCAAGAGCTATGCGAAGGATCTGCAGTAGAGAGCAAGCCAAATCCAATAGGGCAGGCATCAGCTCTGACTGCCAGTCCACGGGGAATATTGGCAACGATTATTTCTTTTGCTCCGCAGGATAACTACATGCCCCCTCTCCCCTCAAGGGGAGAGGAGATTTTTGCGGAGCTAAGTGAACAGGCGCTATTGGAATACTGGAAAGGATTTAAATTCGTAGTGAGAGTGAGAGTGCCTTCATTGAATATACAGCGCATATATTTTGTGGTTGGAATCATACTTCTCCTGTGCACGGTTGTTTACCTTGCCGCCTGCGCTCCCACCCCCAAAAAAAGAACCTTCGTCCGCAAGGAGTGTCTCGACTGTCACACTAAGTTTGCCGACACCTACCTCAAAATGAAAGATGTCCATGCAGTGGTCAAAGAGAGAAAATGCGAGGAATGCCATCTGCGGCACGGCATCGTTCCCAAGCTTCTCCTCAAACAGCCGGGGAATCAGATCTGCTATACCTGCCATGAAAGAAAGGTTTTGGGACTTGAAAGATCTGTAGTGCATACAGCATTGAAAAAAGGAAAATGCACCAGCTGCCACAACCCCCATGCCTCCCAGGCAAGCCACCTCCTCAAGGCGGAAGGCAAGGAGACCTGTTACCAGTGCCACAACAAGGAGAACTACGAAAAGAAAGTAATTCATCAGATCTTACAGAAACAAGCCTGCGACACCTGTCATCTCTCTCATAGCTCGGATAAGGCCAATCTTCTCAAAAATGATGAAATTGCCCTTTGTGTTTCCTGCCACGACAGTAATAAGGCAACCTTCAAGAAAGCACATGCAGATTATCCTGTGGAGACTTCGTCCTGTAATAGCTGCCACAATCCCCACTCTTCATTGCAGCCCAACCTTCTGAAAACAAGCACCCATCCTGTCGTGGCCAAAATCGGTTGCGAAAAGTGCCATAAACCTTCCGCATCTCAGAAGCCCTTCGAAACTACGCAAAAGGGCAGCAAGCTCTGCTACGAGTGCCACAAAGCGTCAGACCTCAAGGCTGGTGGCGATATCGAGCACGTACCCTTTCAAAAAGGAATGTGTAATTCCTGTCATAATCCCCATGCTTCGGAGAATTCGACTCTGCTTGCCAAAAAGGGCAGAGAACTGTGCTTTACATGTCATGAGGGCAAAAGCGTGCCGGTTGAAGTCCCCCATAAAGTGGTCACAACCGAAAAGGAATGTCTTTCCTGCCATGTGAGACACGCTGCCGACAAGCAGAAACTTCTTTTGGCAAAAGAGCCAGGCCTATGCTACTCATGCCATGAGAAGACAAAAGAGGCTCTAAAAACCCTTAAGCCGCACAAGCCTTTTACTGAGGGAAGGTGTAGTGCATGTCACAATTCCCACGGGTCGAATTTTCCCGGCATGCTAAAAGACAGGATGGACATCACCTGCTACAGATGTCACGTTGAAGCTGAAATAAAATTTACCAGGACAAATACCCATAAACCTGTAAGCGACGGTAGCTGTGGCAGTTGCCATAGGTCTCATGGAGCAAATCAAGAAAAACTACTCATAGCCGCTTCTGATGGTCCAAAACTATGTGAAAATTGCCACGGCGAGATGATGAAAGAGGTTAGTGAAGGTTCGAACCACGAATTTTTCAAGAATGGCAAGTGCTTTAAATGTCATGATGCTCACGCAAGCAACATCCCGGGGATGATCGTGGCAAAACAGGGATTTCTCTGTTATTCATGTCACGGCACGGACCCAGGCCAGGAAGTAAAGAATATCAAGAGCAAACACTCCCCCGTGGTCGCTGGCGAATGCACAGCATGCCACAGTCCTCACAAAGCAAATCTCGACTCTCTTCTCCTGGCAAACCATCCTGATCTTTGCCTGAGCTGCCATACAGGGCTGAAAGCGAGGATGTACGGCGAGGATAAGGATAGCTCAGTTGCTCGAGTTGGTGGTTCAGGTGAAAGCGGTACTCAAGACAAAGCTTCAACAAAGATATACGTGCATGCAATATCTGACCTTGAAAAGTGTCAGACGTGCCACAAACCGCACTTCTCAGAAGAACTTGCCCTGATTGTCGATCCTATTCAACCCTTGTGCGGCAAATGCCATGATTACAAAGAGACTTCATTTAGCAAGGCCCACATTGATGTTGGTGCTGAAGAGATGGATTGCAGGAACTGCCATGCCCCCCACACTTCAAAGTACGCAAAATTTTTTAAAGAGGAAGTGCACAAACCCTTCTTGGACAAGGCTTGCAAGGATTGCCACATAGTTGAAGATCGCTGAAAATGAAAAGTCTGGATTTTAATTTTAAATACGCAACTCTTTTTACCGTCTACGTGGTATTTTCCCTAGTTGTTGTCAAACCGGCTTACCCAGAGGGTAAATTTAAGCTCAGACCAGGCGCCAAAGGGAAAATTTGTTTGAAATGTCATGAGACCTTTAAGCAAACTCTCAAGAGTCGTTATGTGCATCCACTTTTGAAGAAAGGGAAATGTACCGGATGCCATGTTCCTCACACATCTTCCCACAAGAATTTATTGACCGCAGACACCACAAAGCTCTGCTACGAATGCCACAAAAAGGTGTTGCCAGAGAAGGCCCGCAGCGCCCACAAGGTTGTGGTCGAAGCCAATTGTAACAAGTGTCACAACTCGCATGGCTCGAACAACAAGTTTATTCTGATAAAATCAGGGAATGAACTCTGTTTTGATTGCCATAAAGACATAAGTGACAACATCAAGAATGTTCGATTCAAGCACAAATCTCTGGAGAAAGACAAAGGCTGCCTCAACTGCCACAACCCTCACGCCTCAGCCAAATCAAATTCCTTATTGAGAAATAGTATGCCTTCCCTTTGCATAAAGTGCCACAAAACCAACAAATCCACTTTTAGACAGCAGCACATGAATTACCCTGTAGCAAAGTCGGACTGTAGCTCCTGCCACAATCCACATGGTTCCAATAAGAGGGGAATGGTATTCGATGTGGCTCACTCTGACGTTGCTAGAAGAAAGTGCACGACCTGCCACCAGATAGCCCCTTCACTAAAAACCAAGCAACCACCATCTCAGCTGTGCAGGGAATGCCACAAAACGATGGCAAACCAAACCTTCACGAAAAAGCGGGTGCACTGGCCCGTAGTTGATAGTGTTAGTTGCTTGCATTGTCACGGGCCTCATGCGACGAAAGAGCAGAAGCTTTTAAAAGATCCCCAACTACAGGTTTGCGGGGAATGTCACGCGGATACAGTGGAACTCCAGGAAGCGTCGAAGAAGAATCCAAACAATGATAAATTGTGCGAACCCGTCAAAACGGGTAATTGCACAAGCTGTCACTCTCCTCACGCTGCAGACAATGTTTTACTGGTAAACGAGGCGTCTATCAGTTTTGACATTTGTGCTCGTTGCCATCAATGGGAGACCCACTCGACCCATCCCATTGGGGAAAAATTTATAGACATAAGAGATAAGAACCTATCTGTGACATGCCTGAGCTGTCACCGAGCTTGCGGGACAGGAAACAATCCGGCTATGTTGACTTTCAGTTCCACCTATGAACTATGCATCCAATGCCACGTAGAACGTAGAAGATGACCAAAATGAGAAAATGTTGTAGGAAAATCTCTTTGGCAGCAACTAGCATGCTGGTTCTGGCCTCAGTTGTGACCATGTCTTCCAGTGGGGCTGAGGTAAAGTTCAGATATGTTACTTCATTATACTCTGATGATAAAAACATACCTCTCAAGCAACCCGAAGGCGTCGCCTCAGATGGCAAATCTCTTCTCCTTGTTGCTGACACCGGAAACGGCAGGCTCCTGAGATATATCTTTAAGGACGGCTTCTTGGAGGCTGAAATAGTTGAAATCAGAAGCCCTCAACTATTTTATCCCGTTAAGACAGAAATCAATTCAAGAGGTGAAATCTACACCCTTGATCGCAAGCAGCGGAGCATTGTCCGCTTGTCTTCTGAGGGAGAGTTTCGAGGCTATCTCAACCCCGCGGGACTGCCTTCCCCGGCCGCATATGTTCCCCGTAGTTTTACTATCGACAAAAATGACAACTTCTACATTTTGGACATACTTTCCGAGCGGGTCCTGATACTCGATCCCGGGGGAAAGTATGTGGGTCAAATAAAATTTCCTCAAGGATACGGATTTTTTTCTGACATAGCGGTGGACGTCAATGGCACTGTTCTATTGGTGGACGGCGTCAATGCTCTGGTGTTCTCTGCCGCCATAAACTCTGCGGCCTTTTCCCCTCTGACGGAAAGCCTGAAACAATATGTAAGATTCCCGGCCAGCTTGACCACGGATGACAGAGGGCGTATTTACCTGGTGGATCGGAATGGCGGCAGCATTACGATTTTAGGGCAGGATGGTATTTTTGTGGAAAGACAGTCAGGCCTGGGCTGGAAAGAGGGCCAGTTGAATTATCCAGCTCAAATATGCATCAACGCTAAGGGAGAGATTTTTGTCGCAGACACCAGGAACAGCAGGGTTCAGATATTTAAAGTTTTTGAATAAGTAGGCATTCTCCGCAAGTCAGCAATCCCCCTTTGATGAGAGGGAGGGATTTTCAAACCAGCATAAGTTTGACCTTAAATTCATTTTGAGAGGTAGAATCGTGAAAAAGAATTTTATCGTATTACTGACCGCCCTGGCCCTGGCTATTGGCTGTCAGGACAAAGCTCCGAAAACTGAGAAACAACCCGTTCAGGAAAAGTCTGCCGTTGACGAAGCCGCTGCAGGCGGTTTTACCGGTACGGCGTTGGAATCCATCAAGGCCGACCGCTATACCTACGTCCAGGTGGATACCGGTACTGAGAAGATCTGGGCTGCAACTCCCGAATTCCGCGCCAAGGTGGGAGATACGGTGGTAGTGCCCAAGGGGCTGGCCATGCAGAACTTTCACAGCAAGACCCTAAATCGCGATTTTGAAGTGGTCTACTTTGTCGGCGCTATCATGGTGGAGGGGAGTGACCAGGGACTGAACCAGCAAGCGCAGAAGGGCATCGCTCATCCCGCAGTTGGCGACAAGGGCAGCAAACCCGAGGTTCAGATCAGCAGCCTAGAAAGGGTCGAAGGCGGTATAACCGTGGCCGAGATTTTTGCCGGTAAAAAAGATCTGGCCGGCAAGCAGATCCTGGTGCGCGGCAAGGTAGTCAAGTTCCTTCCCGAGATTATGGGCAAGAACTGGCTCCACCTGCAGGACGGCAGCGGCAGTGAGGGGAGCAATGATCTGACCGTTACCACCGGAACCAGGGTAAACGTTGGCGATGTGGTGCTGGCAAACGGCGTACTCTCGGTAGACCGAGATTTTGGCTTCGGTTACGAGTACGAAGTCATTCTTGAGGATGCCAAGGTTACGGTGGAATGAACAGTAAATGGAAGGGCGCAAAGAGCATCCTTCGGCAAGCTCAGGACCAGCAGCACAGAGCGTCTCTAGGACTAGGAACTAAACACTAGGCACAAGAAGCAATAATGCTGCGGCGATCTTCGGCAAGGGAGGCGCAGCAAATCCCCCTCGGTCCCCACATTCGGCGAGCTCATGTCGAGCCGCTTTGCCAAAGGGGGAAGATGACTTGTTTGCCTAAGAGATATCCCATTTAGTGCCCCCCTTTCGTAAAGGGGGGTTGGGGGGATTTTTGGGGGCGCCACCCTTTCGAGTTGGCTCACAGAACAAAGCCACCCCGGCGTCGGGGTGGCTTCTTTATTGCCTACTGGGCAGGGCGCCATTCGTCTTCGATAATTCACTTCGGCCAGCGGCGAGCCACACCAATACCACCACCAAATAGGATCAGGAAGGTGCCAAGCCAGAGCACCGTCATGCCGGGTTTTATGCTGACCTCGGCAATGAAGGCAGGCGGACTTTTTTCAACAATTTGATCCTGGCCGGATGCAGGGCCCTGGTAATCAAGGACGATGCTTCCCGAACTTGCCTCTATGCGGGTAAGGCTGAGATAAGCCTCAGCAGGTCCCGGTAGTTTAACCCGGCTTGAGGTATTCCCTTCTTTGCCCATGGTGAGGACCGGTTTCAGAGTTAGAGGGTCTTCGCCCTTGTAAGAAACCACGATATCGGCTCCCACGCTTACACCCTGGCCTTCCTTCTTAGCCATCATGCCTGATATGTCAAAGCCAACAAAGGTTATCTCGTAGTCCTCAAACTGAATTTTCTGTTGCTTTTTCAGCTCAAACTGCTTTCTACTAACAGAGCGACTCTCCTCCTTGCCGGGTTGGAAATCCACCGGCGAGATGTAAAGATCAGACACCAGTCCCCGCCGAATATGAGGCCGGGTGAAACGCATGCCCTGGCCATCTCGCCTGTTTTCGGAGCGAATATCGGGCTGGGCAACGAATTGAGTGTTGCCTTTCTTGACATCCAAAGGAAGATCCAATCGCACCCCTTTCGGCTCCCTGATAAACTTCGGGCCACTGAATTTCATCTCATAGCCCAGGGCAGGTTCCATCTGGCCTTGGGGCAACAGTACCTTTTCAGACCGATCATAGACAGATGAAGCTATGATGCCCACAAACATCAAACCCACCCCCAGATGGGCGATGGCTCCGGCCGACATGGTAAATTTCTTCCTGATAAGCGTTATAGCAAGATGTAAATTCACGCCCACAGCAGCCCCGGCAAAAATCGCAAGCAGCAGCAGAACCAAACCCGGATAGCCGTGATAAAGGGTGATGGTCCCAGACAATACGGCGCCCAGCAAAGCCCAGATCAGTTTGCGCGAGAGTTTTGCAAAATCGTTTTTCCCCCAGGCCAGCAAAGGTACAAAGCTCAACAGCAGCACCATGAGCAGCGCCAGCGGTAAGTTGGTATCCACGTAAAATTGAGTGGAAACCTTGGAGGCTTTTTCCGCCAGCCTGGTTATCAGGGGCGCAGATGTCCCCACGCCGGTTAAAAGCGCAGAAAGACAGAGGATGATCATGGCGGCCATGAGGCCAAATTCCCTGGAAAAGTAGCTAAAAGCAGCTCCCTTATCCGCGACGGGAATATCCCTGACCCGAGTTACAAAAAACCATAGGGTGATGGCCAAAAAACCGAACATGAAAAAAACCAACCAGCCGGTAATGCCCAGATCCTGAAAAGAATGAACCGAGAAATCAGCTAGAATTCCGG
>WOR8_10006202_pt1 | contig 17523 bp, 17 predicted proteins | sample DeeMarSeWOR38_10_FD_19890 | JGI IMG/M metagenome (IMG submission 19890)
TCCCTTCAAAGGCATCTATAAGAAGCTGAAAAAGCAAAAAGTACACATGGTACGCGGGAACATCTACCCGGTCCCAGACATTCGCAACCCATTTCTCGGAATTCATTTTACCCGAAGCGTCCATGGTGAAGTGTATCTGGGGCCAACCGCCATCCCAGCCTTAGGACGGGAGAACTACGGTCTGATAGAGGGAATCGATGCGGAAGGGTTAGCAATACTGTTCCGAGACGCGGTTCTCTTTCTTGCCAACCCCAAGTTCAGAGATGTGGCCCTTAGGGAGCCAAAGAACTATCTAACCCCATTTTTCTTTAATAGTGCCTCGAAACTTGTAAAAAAGCTACATCCGACAGATATAGAACCTGCAGATAAGGTTGGTATTCGTGCACAACTGGTGGATTGGGATAAGAAAGAACTGGTCTTGGATTTTCTCGTTCAGAAGGAAGAAAATAGCGTCCATATACTCAATCCTGTGTCCCCTGCGTTTACCAGTTCCATGGATCTGGCACAGAAAATAGTAAAAGACTATTTGGGTTAGTAGGCGGTAATAGGTAAGCGGTCAGGGATCAAGGTTCGGGGGTCAGAGGCGGGAAATGGAGAAGCTTGAATTCTTGATTCTTGCTCTTCCGACCTTAAGCGAAGGTGAGTACAGCGAACCTGAGCGCTCCTCCAACCTCCAACAGGCCAAAAGGCTACTCCTTATGTGCTATGCCTCCTACTCCCTACCTTGTCTCTTGAGTTTAGATATCCACTGAGAGACAGACTTTTTGGGCGATCCCTTGTCATGGGGAATATGGATCAGATGGAGGTTTGCATTAAGCCACTCCCTATCCTCCCTGCTCATCCTGTCGCGTCCCACAATCCCCTCTTCTTCCAGTAACATCTTGACCTTTTCTCGCTTAAACTCCCTAGCATGGAGTGCCTTCCTCAGCTTGAATAGGTGCTGCCCCCGCATGAGACCTCTTTCCGTAAAAGTAAACTCCTCCAGTATCAACTTTCCTTGGCCCCAAATATCCGAGTGAGCTTCCTGCATGGCTACATAATCCGTCAAAATAGCCTCGATGACCTCATGCCTGGATATATTGAGCATGCTACTGTAGTGATCTAATAGCTTTTGGACTGGTCCTTCAAAATCCGTCGAAAGCATCACTTTTTGGCGAGCCAGATCCGTCATGGACACATCTTTGCTTCGAGCCTCGGCCTCCAATTTCTTCCAGGTCTCTTCTGGGAGTCTGAATCCCAATGTTTTACTTGCCATGGCTAAACACCTTATTTGATGGGATGTTAACAGTTATGTTAGCAAATCATTTCGCTAACAAATCTGTTAGCACTATGTTAAACTCTTCGAAAACAGCTGTCAAGTGGAATATTTTGGGCAGAGGGCATGGGGAAAGCAGCCGGCAGGAGGCAGGGGCAGCAAGCAGGATGCAGAAGACAGAGATTCTCCTATGGAAGCGGCTTTCCAGCCGGGATCTTGCGATTTGAACGGATTCAATGGCTTGAACAATTTACCGTTCACCGTTTACCGCTCACTTCTTCCCCTTCACCATTTTATCTTCACAATCCTTCAACAGTTTAATATGTTGCTCTTCTTGAGCAATTACTTCATCCAACTCTTTGGTGGTCTCAGGACTGTCTATAAACGACTTAAGCATCTGATAAAAAATTATGGTGTCTTTCTCATGCTCGACAGCCAATTCTATCAGCTCTGGCACGCTATCTATTTCTGAAAGATCGACTTCAGCCAAGGAAAAATTCTGATCGCCCACCAGACTTCTTAACTCCGCCCCACTCATCTCTCCCTTTTCGCCGCCCGCTTTTGCTTCCTCCAACACTCTTTTCAGTCTTTCAAACCATTGGGCATGGTCGCGTTCTTCATCCGCCAGGCAAACGAGAACCGGCTCAAGGATCGGGGTTGACACCCTGGCCAACGCCTCACGATAAAAGGTCTCAGCGTTTTTCTCTAGCTGGATGGCCATGTCGATTATTTCTCGAATTGAAAACATATTCACACAAATTTAGGAATCAAGGGATTCGGGAATTAAGTGTCTATGTATAACAATCAAGTCTCTTATCACAAATTATCAACTCCCTGAATACCTCAATTCCCTAATTTCACTGATTTCATTTGAAAAATGAAATCGGATTAATATCCACCATCGTTCTGAGCCCGGCCGGGGCATGAATCACCACAGGTATGGCATTGACTATTATGGCACAGGTGGCCGTATCTCCGTTAACACCTTCTTCGATGGCCATATCTATGCTGGGAGTTCCCTGGATAAGAACTCGGTCACGTGCTTTCGGCTCCCCTATGGTGGCCCGAAACACCAAGGTTATTACCTCTTTGTCTGCAATGTAGCCCCTCCCGATCTGGTTGACCCCAAGCGCCTTGTTCGGCTCAATGGTAAGATTGGCGGTGCTAACTTTTTGAGAAGCGATGACAGGCTCTACAATGTCCTCAGTTCTGTCCAATTTCCACCCTAATCCAGAAGCAAGGAGATGCATGGATTCAGTCAGCCCAATATGTCTCAAATTGCCTGCCCTTAACCTCTCCGCGAATTGCCGCTCCGTAAGCCCAGCGCCAATCTTCTTTTGGAAAGGCAATCTTCTAAACTGCGCATCCTGAATGCGTTCCACCGTCACCTTTTCCACATCTCGACAGACACCGGTCATCACCAAGGGCAAAAAATCCATAAGAAACCCGGGATTCACCCCTGTGGACAAAACGGAGACTCCTTGCTCTCGGGCAGCCAAATCAATCTCTTTGGCCAGGCTAGGGCTGGTTAACCAAGGATACATGAGTTCTTCGCATGTGGAAACCACATTCTTGCCGCAGGAGATAATTTCCAGGATCTGGGGCCGAATTTGCTCCAGGCTTGATGTAGTTGTAAGGACAACAATCTCTGCATCTACCTTTCTCAGCAGATTCGTCGAATCGTCAGTGACATGAAGACCGAGGGACTCGGGTAATCCTGCCAACTCGCCCACATCAAGGCCTACTTTCTGTGGGTCTGCATCAATGCCTCCTACAAGCTCAAAACAGCCCCTCTCAACCAGGTACTGAACACTTTGGCAGCCAATTGGCCCCAACCCGTACTGTACCACCTTAATCTTCTTGCTCATGAAATTCCCTCTCATCACTTGTCACTTACAGATAGCATACCATGTAATAGTCGCCGAAGATTACATCTTGAATCACCTTAGGTCAATACCATAGGTCACAGCCGAAAGCGGATAGCTAGCCCGGATGTTTCATGAATTGCTATCGCGAGACCGTGAAGATGGTTTTGATTCCGTGCAACCGCAGGGAGTTGGATCCGAGGCGTACTTGAACAGTACGTCGCAGGGTGAGCTTGTCCTGAGCCTGTCGAAGTAACACCTGAGGACGCCCGGAAGGACGGTCAGATACACGGTCGCAGCAGGCAACTCGCGAAATATCCGGGCTAGCAGGGAACAGATTGAAGCTCCCTGCAGTCCGCCTGCGGCGGACAGGGAATCTTCGAAATGTAAGGAAGAGATTCCATTTTATTGTAGTTCGCTCGCTAACCCCGCAGCTTGCTGCGGGGAATACGCTCGCTGAAGCACTTTCAAAGCGATGCGGGGACACGGGAACACCGAGACGCGGCGAGATAACAAATCTAACGCCAAACGCTCAAGGCGATTTGAACGATTTTAACGACTTCTACGGTTTCTACGACTTACCGTTCACCTTTCGCCGTTTACAATTTGACGAGTTAAAGAATTTACTCATTGACGAATGACTACTGAATATTGGATTTGGGGCTAGGATTTCCCGCGCTTCGCTCGGGATAAACTCACCGCAAGGTTCTCATGCAAAGCCCCCCGGTCAATTTATTAATCAAAAAGGTCCTCCCAAAGGAAGGACCTTTTTGATTAAATGGCTCGGGGGCTAGGATTCGAACCTAGATTAGAGGTTCCAAAGACCCCTGTCCTGCCCTTAGACGACCCCCGAACGGTTTATAAAGTAAGAGTTGAACTACCTTTGTGGAGTTTTTATTGTACTCACATTTCCATGCATTACAAGCTAAAATTATGCGGAAGGTCTCCCCCTCGAGGTATAGGAATTTAGATGGTGGACCAACTGTACCGCCACCTTCGGAAGCTTCACCTCTATGTCAGGTCTACTCAGGGCTGCAAAAGAAACGAATGAGGAATTCTTCGTCTTTTGGTGAAAGGTCGAACCTCTTGGCTGCCTTCTCTATCATGTCGAGAATTGGGCCACAATCGTCAGGTTCATATTGCTTCTTGTCCGAGATCCACTTGATAGCTTTTCTAACGTTCTCACCCTCGGGCATTATACTCATGCTCTCGCCTCCTTCGGAAATGACAACAAACAGCCGCCTCTCCTGCTGGCATCGTAATGGTGGGCTCCCTCCGCCTAATTCGCCCTACAGTTCATCCTCATCAAGCAGTGAAACCACGCAGATATTCCTCCCACTCCATGGGCAACATGTGTTTCTTTTTGTTGTTACACTCTTTGCAAGCTGCAGCAACGTTGTTCTTGGTAGTTTTGCCGCCGCGGATAATGGGAATGATGTGATCCATTGTCAGCTCATCCGGCGAGAAGCGCTGACCGCAATAATAGCAGGTACCGCGGGCCAGCTTCTGTTTCCACCACCGGGTTTTTCGCAGCGCCCTTGCCTTTTCTCTCTCCCGTTTAACCTCTTCGTCACTGACACTAACTATGAACGGTTCAACCACCTGTTTCAGTCCTCTCTCATCTTGTTCCGTTTTCCGGTGGCTCATGGTTCCGTTCCAGACGAGCAAATCCAGAAGCAGTAATCGTTCCAAGCTTGAATGGCGGACCGATCTGAGGATTAACCTCAGACTGCTTTTGAAGAAACTCTTCCGCGAACTCAACTAATTCCAGAAGCTGACAATTTCTCTGACACATCTGAAACAGTCTCATCTCCCCGGTCATGGTTCTAGGAACCGCCAGGCAGGGACCTATCTGTATGCGTTGCAGGGGAAGCTGCCCTGCTTCACTTCCCCAGAGGGCAAGTTGATACGGCTTTTCCGGGGATCGAAAGGAGTAGCCCCCAACCACAAAGTAAATCCTATCAAGCTCTCCATTTATGACCGTCGTGCCACTACCGTCGCGCAATACTTCCCGGTACTGGTCGGACATGTAAGGTCCAACGGCGCTCTTAATCTCCTCGATTCCTAACAATTTACGCTCTTCTGCATAGCTTTTGAATCGCATGCTCAGCTCGACGCTGATACCCATCCCACCACTGACGATAAAGGCATGACTGCCTAGGGAAAACAGCTTATCAACCGTGAAATAATTCTCCTTGCCGTCTTCATCGAAACTGGTGGCCATACTGTCTGTAGCTACCATGATTCCCTCTGAACATATGCCGCTGAGTATCTGGGTCATACCTTCACCTCGTTGGGCTGTATTTCCCTGTGCCCCATGCTCTATGCTCTATGCCCGCCGGCACTTGTGCTATGCCGCTAAACCTTCCTGCACTCCCCTCCTTTAAGTTCCCAGACCGGGATATTCTTATCGTGTTTTTTGAACAGGGAGACAGTTTCTGGATGGCAGGTAAAGAAAAGTATCTGATTTTTTGCTGCCAGCTCGAGCATGGTGGCAATCGCTTCACGCACCCTTTCAGGATCAAAATTGACCAGAATGTCATCCATGACAACCGGTAAAGTACGTGCACGTCTGCCAAATTCCCGAATATACCCAAAACGTAAGGAAAGATAGAGCTGCTCGGCAGTGCCTCGACTCAGGATATCTAGATCGTAACGACCACCGTTAGCTCCTATGATCTGAATGTTTTCTTCACCGTGAGGCGCCACTATCGTCTGATATCTCCCATTGGTTATGCTCTGGAAGAAATGTTCTGACTCTCTTACCACCGGTTGTTTCCTTTCCTTCTCATAAATCTGGCGGGCCTCCTGCAAAAAACGCCGGCAAATGGTTAAAACACTCCAGCGGTGAGCAGCGTCAGTTAGTTCTGCCATGAGCCCATTGCGACGCTGCCGCAAAGCTGAAAGCTCCTCGGCTGATTCCAGCTGTTCCCTACGTTCATCGAGACGGCCAAACTGCTCTTGCAATGAGGCGAGTTTCTCTTCCAGTTCCTGAACCTCTTGTTCAAGCTCACCCCTCTCAGCTTGCAACCGCTCTGGTGAACACCGCCGCAGTTCGTCCTGGAACCTTACCTGGTCTTGGCCACGTCCACTGAGATTCTCTAAGCTGCGCGAGTGTTGTTGCAGAGCCTCCTGCGCCGCCATACGAAGTTCATAGTTATGAGCCCTTTGGCGAAATTCGGCTTCGTCGGAAGCTCCCCCTTCTGTGAAAAGATCCTGGAGTTCCTTCTCAACCTCCTGCAAATGAACATCATGTCGTTTTCGCTCTGCTTCATATTCCAACAACTGTCGTTGGAGCGTGTCTCTGCTTCGTTCGTCCTCTTCTGCTCGCTCCAATTCCGCCACCAGCCCGTGAATGACCGGTTCGACATCTTCCATCAATATGCCTTTTACTTCCAACTGCTGAGCTATGGACTTTGCTTCCCCTCGGTAGTCCTGGGCTAATTTCTCCAGCACCTGTATCCTTTCTTCGAGTTCTCTCATGGATTTAGCCTGCTGACGAAGGGAACGAATCCGTTCAATGACCTCCAGTCCACCATTGGGTGTGAGGCTCTCTGGCAGGCCTGCATTTCGCAGCCAGGTTAGCCACTGCTGCTCCGATTCCTCCAGCTCCTTTCGCGCTCTTCCCATACTCTGCTCGGCATCATCTAATTCCCTCTTGCATCGTTTTTTTTCCTCCCTGCACACATGGTAGCGTTGGCGTGCGGGCTGCCAAAGATGGAGCGCTTCCTGCTCAGCCTCTGCCCCAGCCTCGGCTTGGTCTACCTCCTGCAAGCTTGGGCGGCTCGCAAGTCCTAATGACTGTGCAGGTCGGGCTATTTCTTCATTGTTGGCACTGATCTCAGCCAGCAACCGCGCTTCCTTGCCACTCAAAGATTCCAATGTTTCTCCGATCTCAAAGAAGTGCTGCTTCAAGAGATTTCTTTGAGTCCTCTGTCGCCTACTTTGTCCCAGCGAGAACCAGAGCAAGACAATACTTAATAGCAAGCCAACCGCGGCCGCTATTGCACCGGCAAACAAGTCCCGATACCAGCCAGCAGCCAGGCCAGCTGCAGCAGACAACAGGACTACCAGCGCTACTGGCCAGAGGGGTGCGACCGCTATCCCTTCCATTTGTTGTCTTAAACCATCCTTTTGCGCCTTGAGGTCTTCCTGCCGCTCTCTCAAGTGCTCCAAACCGCGCTGTAAATCTCTTCCAGTCTGGATCAGATTGCGCAAAGAACGCATACCTAGCCGCCTCTCCGACAGAACGCGGGGGTCCTTCTCCTTTGGTTCCGGAAGCTGGCTTATAGCCTTCTCTGCCTCCCGCTCCCTAACCTCCGCCTGCTCCAAACCGCTGGTGGCGCGGACAAAGTTGCGCTCTGCCTGCCGTTCGGCATCTCGAGTCCGTTCCAGTCTTGCCTGGCAGCGGAGAATTTCTTCCCTGGCACTGACGGAGGCGTCAAAGTGATCCAGGTGCTCCAGCTGCCAGTCTGGTCCCAAACCCTTGAGATCATTCTCCAGTAACCTCCACTCGTTTTCCAGGCGGGGACGGATTTCTATCAGATCTTTACTGGCAGCAGAAAAACGGGCCAGCCCTCTCTCCAATAGACGGATTTGCTCTCCTGCTGCCAGCCATTGTGGTCGGGATTCGAGCCCGTCCAGATCTTTTTCAATCTGTTCAATCTTATAAACTAACTCACCTTGTTGGGTATTGAGAAATCGATTTCTCTCCTGCAGTTTTTCCAACCGGTTGACACCATCCGCAGGGAAAACCTCAATTTTCGTGAGATTTGCCAGCTCCTCTTGAGAGCTACAAAGACTAACCCAGTCTTCCCAGGCTCGCTCCAGAAGTTTGACCCGATCAAGTCTGCGCCTCTTTAATTCCAGGCCGCTTTTCGTACCGTCAACCTCGGAGGCCATCTGATCCAGTTCACCCCGAAGTTCATCGTACCGCTCTATCTCCGCCACTCGTTGGCTAATGGTTAGGTTTATCTTCTGCAATTCCCTCATAAGGGTGTTGATGATGGGGTTTCTCCCACCAGGTTTGAAAACCCGCCCGATGGAAGCCTGGAGCCCTTTTTCCACCTTGGCCAATGAAACTTTACCAACGCCGGCGCCCGCGCTGTAAATCGCAGCTCTCACCGCTTGGCTGTTGAGGGAATCAAGACTCTGTAATTCCGTGAGGCTGAAGGCAAAGACCGACCGAAAGAGATCTTCGGTAGCAGCTCCAGTTAGCTGACGTAATACTTCTTCGTCTCCCTGATTACCGTCAGGTAAATTAACTGTCACCGGCCCTCGCTTGGCTCCGTGGTGGCGGACTACTACATAGCCCTCCCCCTCCTGGCTCAGCAGGGTAAGACGACCGCCGTGGCGGCCACCTGTCAGGGGTGGATAGAGATTTTCGCGCCGTTGTCCCGGCGGGAAACCAAACAGGATAGTACGAATGAAAGCAAGCAAAGTAGTCTTGCCGGACTCGTTGTCTCCAAGAAAGACATTCAACCCGGGCGACAAGTCCACAACATCAAGGTCATGAAATATGCCGAAGCCATCGATATGAATGGCCGTGAGTCTCACTCGGTCTCCTCTGTCACAAGCTCATCCACGCACATGCTCTCAACTTCATTCAGGAGTTCTAGCAGCTCTCTTTCTGCAGGCGTCTCCAAGAATCTCCGCCCTCGCCGATCATTATAGAGCTCACTGATCATCTCCTGCAGCCGTGTTGGTCTCTCGCGAGTGTTTTCTATAAGTCGCAGCACTTCACCAAGAAAATCAGCAGATTTCCTCCTAACAACTAAAGGAATATGGGTGTTGGTTTGCACCTGGATCTGCTCGACCATAACCGGCGGTGCTGATTTCAGGCCTGTCTCGCGCAAACGCTCAGTCAGATCTTCCACCACTTGCGGCCTCCGCAGCATGGAATGCAGCACACCCCTGCCCCTCAGGCTGATTCTGACAATGGCTGGCCGTCCCTGAGCCTCATCGCCGATTTCATCACAGGTCCGTTCCAGCGCCTCGATCAGGTCCCCTTCTGTCTCAAGATCATCGATCGGCAATTCGCTAGAGGACCAACGTACACAGTCTACCGGCTCGAACCTGGCATTAACTGCTCCTTGGCCATCCACCTGAACTACCAGACAGCCGCGAGGGCCTGGTTCGCGAATATGTCGCCCTTGAGTGGTGCCGGGGTAACCGACGAATGGATGGCGATCCATCAGCACCCGATTGGCATGAACATGGCCCAGGGCCCAATAATCGAGGTTGGCAGCCACCAGTTCACGCAAGGTGCGGGGAGCATAGGTTTCATGGGCTGGATCACTCCCCACACTGCAGTGAAACAGGCCGATCTGAAACGGTTGCGAGCCTTGACGTTTGAAGCCCCTGCCGAAGGAATCGTCTATCTGGGAGTGCGGGTAACTGATCCCATGAATAAGCACCACAGCTTCGCCCCCTAGAGCCACCGGCACGGACTCAAGCTCAGGTCCGAAAATGTGCACCTCCTCCGGCCACTGAAGGGAAGCGATCCAACCATCCAGAGGGTCATGGTTCCCGTGGCAGACGAAGGAGCGAATTCCTGCAACGGCAAGTTTCTTCAAACCATCTGCAAATTTCAGTTGCGCCCGCAAACTACGATCGGCGGCATCGTAGACATCGCCCGCCACAAGGAGGAAATCCACTTTGTTTTTCAGGGCAAGCTCTACCACATTATCGAAGGCTCGAAAGGTGGCATCTTTGAGAAGATTGGCAATTTCACCATCCACCTGGCGCAACCCACTGAAGGGACTGTCCAGGTGCAGGTCGGCAGTATGAATAAATGAAAAGCTTTTCATGCGTGAGTAAAGTGATACTGATGCAAGCCTCGCTCGACAAGACGGCGGCGACATTCTTCCTCACCGAACTGACAACAAGCTATGGGCTTGATGTTATGGATGGCACAAAAGAATCTCTGTTCACCGAAGTACTGGAACAGAAAAGGACATAACTGCTGGTTATTTACTGCACCTCCAGCCAGATACGTATTCCAGTAGTCTGGGTACTGGACACCCGCTGGCGATAGAGGTGGTACACCGCCAATCTGACAGCACACCCCGCACAGTGTGCACCATTGAGCTGTGGGAAGCTGGTGTCTCTTACCATCCAGGGGAATACACGTGATTGTTTCGGGATCAAACAGCTTCTGAATGTCAAGTCGGATTCGGAGAAAAGCCTCCGACCATTTCTCCAGTTCCTTGGTGAGTCCAGGCTCCAGATCGAACCTCCGTTTATTAATATAAAAGCGCATGCCGTCAACGTCTGCAAAAACCGTTTGTTCCAACATGCCCAGGGGAAAGTAGGGATCGAGTAAGGCTTGTCTCAATACTGAAGAGTCCCTGTGGAACGACCAGCGGGCAAGCAAGCGGTCAAACCTTCCGTTAACGAGTTGCCGCATTTCAGACTGGCAATCCCTCAACAGCTCTTGCTGTGCTTTTGCGAAATTTCTAAAGAGATCGGTGATATGAAGATTCTTCGTGTCCATGGAAAGTGGCATTACACCTTGAGATATAGTACAGTCCCCGGATTGTATACCACATTTACCTGACAGAATCATTCCATTCTCACTTCTCATTTATCCTTGACACGGTGGCCAAGAACCGGATAAAAGTTTAACACATGGAGCCTACTGAAGGATGCGGCTCAATAAAATTTCGTTATCGAGTTATGCTCTAGGTGAAAGCCATCCAGACTCGTGCTGGATGGCTTTTTAAGTCATAAAATCGCTGCACGATTCTATAAAACGCGGCTTCGCAGCTTCAACAAGAGAAAGGGACTACCCTGCCCATCGTCGGGTGAACCCGCTATCGTGGAACCACCCGTCCTTCCTTTTGGTTTAGGAGGTAAAAATCATGAGAAAACGAGTCTTTTTTGTCTGGATTGCTGGAATTCTTTTTCTCGGTATCTTTATCTTTTTGGCAGATTCGCATGCCCAAACCCCAGATGCCATCAGGGTTGGAGTGACTGTCTCTGTTTCTGGCAAGTTTTCCACCGAGGTTGGTCCTTTTCAACGGCTCTGCAAGGCGTGGGTTGACGAGGTAAATCGCCAAGGCGGAATCTACCTGAAAAAATACGGTCGAAAACTGCCCTTGAAATTGATTACCTATGATGACCGCAGTGATGCAGCCACGGCCCGGCGTTACTATGAACGGCTGGTAACCGTGGATCGGGTACATTTGCTCTTCGGTCCCTACAGCAGCCCCCTTACCTTTGCTGCAAGTACAGCATCCGAACAGCACCAGGTGCCATTCATAGCAATCTGTGCAAATTCCCCGAAGGTCTACAACCGTGGTTTCAAGTGGATCGTCTGCGTAATCGATGCCGCACCCAGATACACGTATCGCTATTGGGAAATGGTCAAGGCTGAAAAGTAGTAGAAGATACGCTCCATCCCGTCGGCGTCTATAAAGGTTCGCGACAACTGGCTGAGCAGGCAGGACTCAAGGTGCTGGCTGGAGAGGTGCTCCCGGCGGATATCGGCGACTTTACACCGGCCATCCTGAAACTCAAGAAGCTCGACCCTGATATCGTCTACGTCTCTTCGAACATACCTTTTGCAGTGGCTTTTATGAAACAGGCCAAGGAGCTAAATTTAACTCCCCGGGAATTTCATTGCATACATCACAGCGGCGTGTTTCGGCAGCCCCTCGGAGATGCGGCCGACTACGTGGTGGGCCAGTCATACTGGGAGCCTGGTATGAAATATAGCAAGCCCCAGCGATTCCTGGCCCTGCTCAGGAAAGCAAAAATCGATGTGGACGATTATCCCTGGTCTCCGGCTTACATGATGGCCTTTGAAATCGCGGAGGCGGCTCTCGGTCAGGCGGGCACTTTGGAGCCTGCACCTCTCATGAAGACATTAAAAGATCTGAGGATTACAACCATAGGTGGACCCATATGGTTCGCAGAGAACGGCGTTGGCGCAATTAACACATACCCTTCTCAAATCCAAAGCGGTATGTACCAGATCATTTGGCCATCTGAGGTGGCAACAGGGAAGCATATATACCCTACGCCGGCTTGGGACCAGCGTTAGGTCGGAGTCCTGTACTAATTAGTCAGCTTTATCTTGGTGAAAGGTTGAGTCACACATTGAGAGGGTCCCAGCTGGGAAATTCGAAATTCGAAGCACGAAACAAATTCAAATGTCCAAAGCACGAAATTGGTCCTACGGACTCCCCACCCTGCGGGGGGGGGGTCCCCAGCTTCAAAACGAATTGGCCAAATGAACTCAAAAGGATTAATTGATGCTTTGAGAATTTGAATCTTGGATTTGGAATTTATTTCTCCGCCTCAGGCGGGTAGATATTCGGATTTCGAATTTTCTAACCCCTTTTGTGCGGTCTAGAGCATGGACTTCACCAGTTTCATCCAATTGTTATTGAGTGGCCTACTCCTTGGTGGCATCTACGCCATGGTTGCTGTGGGTTTGGCCCTTTGTTTTGGGGTTCTCGGTCTGCTGAACCTGGCCCACGGAGGGTTTCTGGTTCTGGCCGGCTTCACCTTTCAGGCCATCCATGAGTTCTGGCCCACCGGCATCCTCCCAGGCTTTATCGTGGTGCCACTTGCATTTGCCGTTCTCGGCTGGCTCACCTTTCGCTGCCTCCTTCAGTCCTCCCTCAAACGTTCGTCTGATGACTTTTTGATCCCGGCATTGCTCATAACTCTTGGTCTGGCCTTTATACTGGAAGAAGGGACCTTAACTTTATGGGACCGCTCCATGGCTGGCTTGATGAGCCAATTCGGTACGATCAGACTTGGACAGATTTATCTACCCGGCAGTAGATTATTTGTGCTTATCCTCATGCTGGCTATCTCAGCAGCTCTACAGGTATGGCTCAGTCGCACCGACAGCGGTCGGCGCCTCCGGGCTCTTTCCCAAGAACCAACAGGGGCCACCTTAGTAGGAATCTCCCTAACTCGTGTCACTAGTGTCGCCTTCGCCATGGCTACCGCCCTCGCTGCCATGGCAGGCCTTTTTTACGTCACCCTATTTACACTCAGTCCTCATCTCGGCCTACCATTAACACTGAAAGCGCTCTTTATTGTTGTCATAAGTGGAAGCGGTTCCCTGACTCGACCACTCGCTGGTGGGCTGGCACTCGGCACTCTGGAAACCATGCTTGCAACTCCTTTCGGGGCCAATTGGGCCAATTTCCTCTCTGTTGGCTTACTGCTCGCCTTCCTTTGCTGGCGACCTCAAGGATTGTTCATTGCCGGATCGAATACGAGAAGCAATTAGTGGACAAGGAGCCATGACATTAAAACAACTGGTGGCAATTCCCAAGGGCTGGACCAGTCTCGCGCTAGCGGCGGGTGCGGGGGGCCCGCCCTACAATATTATTATCATTTTTTCACAGCAGGGCCGGCCTCCGTGCCGACCGTAATAAGTATCCATAACATATTAATATAAAAATAATAAATATAGACTAGTTAAAGTACTCTATAAAGTATAATCAGGCCACCATACCTAGATGAGATGATGCTGAAATCGAAAGATAAGCTTACAGAATTCAAACGGCTGGGCCTGATTGTTATTCCCGTTTCCGGCCTGATCATACTCCTGTTTCTCATCCCCAGCCTTTTGGGTGATTACGCCAGAATTCTTCTTTTTACCATCCTGCTGTATGTGACTATGGCACTGAGTTATGACGTGGTGGGTGGCCTGTTGGGTTATCTCTATTTGGGACATGGACTGTTTTTCGGCCTGGGCGCTTACACCACAGCACTGGCTCTCAAGCACAGCCAACCGCTTCTTATCGCCCTCTTGCTGGCGGCATGTCTGGTCCTACCAACTGCTGCCCTTTTGAGCCTGCCACTCTTTCGCTTACATGGAGCCGTGTTTGCCTTGGCCACGCTGGGCCTCCTATTGCTGGGCGGCCAGTTGATAAGTAACCTATCATGGTGGACCGGGGGAGCTGCCGGTCTTTCTCTGCCGCCAAACCATGACCCAATGTTGACCTATTCTCTTTCCTTAATCTTGAGCTTGATAGTAGTGGGAGTGCACTGGCTTCTCTGTGGATCGAGATTGGGGCTGAAGCTCAGCTCAATAAGGGAAAGTGAAGGAATGGCCGAATCAGTGGGGATAAACTGCGGGCAAGTAAAAAGGCTGGGATTAATCTTCAGCGCAGTTCCGGCAGCCCTGGCAGGAGGACTGCACGCACGAGAGATATCTTTTGTGATCCCGGCAGAGGCTTTCGGCCTGGAAAACTCACTTGCACCACTCCTTATGTGTTTGCTCCTCAAGCCAGGAACCACCTGGGGTCCTCTACTGGGAGCTCTCATCCTCTCCGCAACCCAGGAATTTATCTGGACCACAGTGCCCAGCTTTCGCTTGAGCCTTTACGGCATTCTTCTTATTTGCATTGGCGTACAGAGAGCAAAACAGTCCTAACCGACACGGGATGTTGAGCGAGACCCGCGAGACGTGAGAAGGCAAATCATCAAAATCTTTCTTACTCGACCTCGCGTCCTCTCAATCAAAGCGTAGCGCTTTGCCCAGTTTACTCGAGAAGATATTCCCCCTCATTATAATGCTGGGAGAATGTTGAGGCGGCACCTTTGAAAATATTCAACTGGGTTAAAACAAAATCGGCTACTTCCTGCCGCTTTCTTACGCTCAATCCATTATAAAGCTCTCGCATTTCCTCTAGGGAAGAGCACTCTTCCAGAGCTTGCCAAATCTCCTCAGCGTTATGGAAGTCCGATACCACTTTTTCACCTTTGGCCTGGGCCTGGTATTGTTGAAAAGTCTCCCTTGCCCTCTCCAGGGCACTGTCGATCCTCTTCTTGAGTTCGGCAACCGCCTGCTCGAACCCTTCTATTGTGTTACATTCAGGGGTCAGCGAAGCGTACCCCTTTTCGTCTGAGGGGTACGCCCTAACCGCCAGTAGCATACGAGGCGGTGCCCCTCCTCCCTCCTCTGTTTCAGTTAAGTCCAGGAATAACACCTCCCTTGTCATTACCTTCCCCTTTCCAGGTCATGGGGGATTCGCTCCACTTAACCCACCATACCGTCATTGACAGTCCGCTGCCCTTATTTTAAGCTCAATTATGGACCCAATATTCCTCTACCAACGATGGCTACATCAACGGCTGCACGAATATGTTTCTTCTCCCCGACCTCCTCAACTGCGCGGTCGAAAAGTGGCGCTATCCCCAACTCAATATGGGGCTGCCTTGATGCAGGCTTACTTCGGCCAAGCCTCCCTGGGCTGGATCTCTAAACAAACGACAATTTCTATCAAACGCCTTCGTGAGTGGCGCCAGGAAACGCAATTTCTCCTTGTGATGGACTGGAGTAAAGCGATTTTCTCCAAGGCCTTTAGAGAAAACCTGGCCTTAAATGATTACACGCCAGCCCAGTACCACTGTATCGCTGCAGAGATTTCACTCTTGGAGGAGTCAGTGCGAGTGGTGGCTAGGGTCCCACTATATCAGCGTTTTAAGAAACTAGGCCGGAGTCTTATCAGTCGCCACCAAAATAATATCAACCTCTCCGACTATGACCTTCGATTGTTCCGGCGCCTCTTTCTCTTCTTTCTGGCCCTAGAGTACCACTGGCCCAGTTCTGCTCAAAAGCGAATCAGTGAGGATTTCCTTCCCCTGGCCAGAGATGTTATGTGGCCTCTGCTGGATGAGAAACTCTGGGTGGAACCAGCGTTAGAATCCCTGCAGCAAACCTTCCCCCTTTCCCACATCCGCCTTGTGCTTGAAGGCCAGTTGAGTGACACCTTGCAGCATTTCCTCTAAACTAACCCGTATATTTGAACGATAAGATGGACTGGTCGAGGAGTCAATGTAAGGGTCGGTTTTCAGACTGCAACAAATGACAACGTAGCGTAATGACCTAATGACGCCGAAAGCAAATGACGCGAAGCTCTATGAGAGCTGATCATTGCTGCCTGCTGCCCCATTCTGACAGAAGGCCCCATTGCTGCCCAGCAATACATACAGTATTATACCTATTGAGAACTACTCAACTTGGGCGGAGACGAGAGAGATGCAGAAAGACAAGAAACAAAAGCGCGTGATTATAATGGGTGCGGGTGGACGCGATTTTCATAACTTCAACATGGTATATCGGGACAGCCCCCATACCCGTGTGGTTGCATTTACCGCTGCACAAATTCCCGGCATCGAGGAAAAAGTATACCCTCCTGCCCTGGCAGGTTCCCTCTACCCGGAAGGCATATCTATTCTGTCTCAGGAGCAGTTACCGGAACTCATCAGGAAACATTTAGTAGACGAAGTTGTCTTTTCTTATAGCGATATTTCCCACGAGATGGTGGGGCACCACGCCTCGGTGGCACTGGCAGCCGGAGCTGACTTTGTTCTTTTCGGGCCAAAGCGGACCATGCTGGAAACTGCGATTCCGGTGATTTCTGTGTGCGCGGTACGAACCGGCTGCGGCAAGAGCCAACTCACGCGCCATCTCTGCGACTTATTGCGACAGTGGGACATAAGCACTGTGGTCATCCGCCATCCCATGGCCTATGGAGACCTCTTCCGCCAGCGTGTCCAACGGTTTGCCACGCCGGCTGATCTGGATGCCCAGGAGTGTACCATTGAGGAGCGAGAGGAGTACGAACCCCTTATCGCCAGAAATGCTATCGTTTTTGCTGGAGTGGACTATCGGGAGGTCTTGAGTCAGGTTGAAGCAGAAAATCCACAGGTCATTCTTTGGGATGGTGGCAACAACGACTTCCCATTTATTCGCCCTGATTTAGAGATCGTTCTGCTGGACCCTTTCAGACCAGGACATGGCTTGCTTTACCATCCTGGGGAAACAAACTTGAGACGCGGCCATGTGCTGGTAATAAACAAAGTGAACAGTGCTCCAAGGCATTGTGTGGACCGTGTTTTGGAAATCGTTCTGCAAGTAAATCCTCAAGCCCAGATAGTTGAGACGGCCTCCGTTTACCAGGTGGATCTGCCAGGGGCAATAAAGGACAAACGAGTCTTGGTGGTGGAAGATGGACCAACCCTCACCCATGGTGAGATGTCTCATGGAATAGGCTACTTGGCAGCCCAGGAGCTGGGAGCAAGAGAAATAGTGAATCCCAAACCTTTTGCCCAAGGAAGCCTGCGGGAAACCTTTACCGCCTACACCCACATCGCTGAATTGCTGCCCGCCATGGGCTATGGACCCGAACAAATGGATGACCTAGAGGCCACTATCAATAAGACACCGGCCGATGTGGTGTTGGTGGCAACTCCCGTGGACTTGGCAGGTCTCCTCAAGCTGGAGAAAGAATGTGTACGATTGACCTATGAAATCCAGCCCCTGGGAAAACCCCGCATGGAAGATATCATGATGGAATTTCTGAGCAAACACAACCTAATGACAGACAGTTCGTGACAAGTGCTGTGAGTAAGCCGCAATTTAGGAAT
>WOR8_10002846_pt1 | contig 17519 bp, 33 predicted proteins | sample DeeMarSeWOR38_10_FD_19890 | JGI IMG/M metagenome (IMG submission 19890)
ATATGTCGAAAGAAGAAAATGCATACCACCCACTTTTGCTGCAACGGGAATTAGCTATGAGTACAGGCTGAAAGAGAAAAAGTAGAATAGGGAGCTAGAATGGGGGCCGGCAACCTTACTCTGAAACGAACGACACTAATAATGGGTAAGCTACCCGGTCCTTTTTTATTTCCGCGCAAGTTTTTTCGAGGTTAATGTGAAAGAAATACAGAACGAGCGTAATCTCAAAAAATTCAATAAATGGCGCAAAGAGATAGGTAAAAACCTACCGTACCTGGCCAATAGAGTATTTGCTTTAAGGAAAGTGGGATACACTGGGTGTGGATTTCATTGGTCGCTCGAAAAAGATCTAGGGTACATTATACACATGGTAAACGATTTTGATCCTAAGATGCCAAAGGACAGCTTTCGTGACATGACCAACAGGATTGTGGCTAAAGTTAGGTATGAACACTTTATAAAAAGGTTAGAGGAGATAGAGTCGGAGACTAAAAATGCCAATCTATGAGTATGAATGTCCCAAATGTGGCAAGAAAGAAGAAGTCCTTCAAGGGATAAATGATCCAGCCCCAGAATGTCATGGGAAGATGAAAAAACTTATCTCGAATAGCTCTTTTATTTTAAAGGGCAAAGGCTGGTACGCAACGGACTATAAAGACAAAAAGAAACCAAACAACGCCAAATCCCATGGAATAAAAACTGAAGAAGACTGGGCAAACCACTTCAAATATAATCTACACACAGGTCGCGGACCGGTGTCTATGATAAGTTGTCCATGGTGTAACGAGATAATCACACACCTATTTCAAGATTGTCCTGATTGCGGGTATGATGGAAACACCACAAATTCTTACCGCAGTAGAAACGAACTATACGACGCCCTATGTAGAGTACTAACAGACTACGAAGACCCCGCTAGTCCAGAAGAAAGAACTAGTGAGGGTGATTTATACAGTATGCTAGTAGATATTCAGAATAACTGGGATATGATCAGAGGGGATATATAAAGGAGTATTAAATGAAGCTAGGCAGAGTAGGCATTAAACTTTCCTATGTAGTCGACCTAGAGAATGCAGACATGGTCAGCGAAGCGATAGAATGCGTATATGAGGATATGATGAATGCCATCAAATATGACGAGTTAGGCAGCCGCATAGGAGTAATAGAAGAAAACACACCAATATCAGAAGAGGACATACCAGAATTTCTTAAAGGCGAGGAGGAATGTTGAATGCCAAGTTGTTGGAACACGTGCCCTGAATGTCTAAAAGATATGGAAGACTGCACATGTCTTGGCCATAAAAATATAGGCAGCAGCTTCGACGATTTCCTTGAAGAAGAAGGCATACTAGAGGAAGTAGAAAAAACCGCGAAAGAAAGAATTGAAAACCATGCATATATAATAAACAAATGCAAATGGTACGGCGGTGATTGTGGCGATTGTTTTTCGAACCCGACGCCTCCAGAATGTTTTGAACCGTTTGAGGAGGACAGCCTGATGAAAAAGGAAGAAGTAAGAAGCAAATTGAAAGAAGTTTTGGAAGAGGGCGATTTGGACGAAGATGTACATGATCTAAAATCAAAAGAAGCCAGCAGAATTAACAATAGCGGGTTCGACGCCCAGATGGACTACCTGGAGAGTCAAGGCATAGATCTGTACTCATTATATGTAATCATGAGGGAACGTACATAAGGTAACAATGGATACCGCATGACTATCCTATTCAAATGTAAAGATAGAATGTGCGGAAAAAATGGATCATTTAGATCGATAAGCATTAGCAAGGAGAGCTAATGGAGGAGAATCATGAGGCACTTTCTGAAGGAGTTTGCACTGTTGGAAGAACCGGAGAAGACAATGTATTTCTTGGCGATCATAAGAGAAGAGGATATAACAGAAGAGGAAGAAGATAAATTCGATATCGACAGTCCTTATCTCGTAATAGCTAAGGATATCAAAGAAGCTCGCAAAAAGACGGAAGGGTATGCCTCAGCTTGGTATACTGACGGCATCATTAAGGTTGATTATGATAAGAAAAACGACTGCTGGATATATGTTTTCGATGATAAAATCACAACAACAAAAGTGAGTATACCCGTACTGAAAGAGACCACCTTGGAAGAATTCGTCGAGCATCTAAAACCTTTTAATGTGATAGAATAATGTCTAGACTTCTGCGTGTAAAAAAATTGATGGTAATTATAGCTTTATGGGCGTGGTTAATAGTAATTGCAGCATTTTTTACCCATGAAGTTTATTCACCCATAACACTCGATGAACGGATAAAGACATGGATCTCCAAAAATTACAAGAACTAGCCGGAGGATGTATGGGGTGCGAATTATGGCAGAGTAGAAACAAAGCCGTGTTCGCAAGAGGCAACCCAAATACACAGATAATGATATGTGGAATGTGTCCAGGACCAGATGAAAACAAAGAAGGCTATCCTTTTGTAGAATATGCCGCAGCTGGAAAAGTATTGAATTCAATCCTAATGGAAGTATTTGGTACTTTAGATGCGGTTTATATTACTAATTTGGTGAAATGTTTTGTTCAGCCAGGCAAAAGCTTGGAACAAGGGTGGATGGATGCTTGCGTACCTTATCTAATAACCCAGATAGGGCTGATAGATCCTAGAGTCATCATCGCGCTGGGTAAAGATGTGTCAAACTATTTGCTAAATAATACTGATAATATGGGACAACTGCGGGGCAAGTCCTTCTCATATATGAAAAGGACACTTATATGCACTTATCACCCGAGTTATTTAGCTCGTGGTGGCGGTGTAAATCACAAACATTATGGGAGGGTAATAAATGATTTCAAAATGGTTTCCAATTATATTATTTAGTATACTTATCATACTCGCCATACTTCTCATATTATCCCAAATACCAGTAGCTAATAGCGCAGAAACAAATGAATGGTATGATCAGTTGCCATCAAACCTTCTTACGTTTGACACCGTGGAGGATATCAGCGTCAAATTTTTAGGACCCGGCGCTGGTCAAATAGCCACCTTCAGAATGAAAGACGGGTCCTGTTTGGAATTTAAAGGCACTCGGGAAAATATAACTCACGTCCGTAAATGCGGCGATGAAGAGTGGGCTAATTATATTTACATCGGAGAACAACATGAGGAATAAATATCATACCAAACAAGAAATATACGACGCTATGTGCCATTTGATAACGGATTATGAGCAAAATGAAGGTGTAGATAACCCCGGCGTAACCGACGGTGATCTATACCAAATGCTGGTAGATATTCAGAGTAACTGGGAAACTCTGATAACCGCCGAAGATCCGCCGGAAGAAATAAAATCCCTGGGTAGAGTAAAATACGTATGTGGTAACTGCCTAACACCCTTTCCTGCTGGATATAGTGATGGAGATGGGTGCTGTTTGAGTTGTCACGCTGACAATTGGGTGGAAGAAAGAGATTTCGAAGATGAAGAACTAGTGGACTGGATCAAAAGTATAGCAAAGTCCCACCGAGTAAATGGGCCTTTTTTAAGGTCACTATTCCGGTTGGAATGTGTTGAAAAGAAGTTGGGTAGAGTAGCATACAAAGACCCCCTAACCGGGGATTTCCATTCTTACCCAATACATTCAAAATTAAAACCGGACGAGAGAAAAGATTGTGGCACATCATCCGATCCCCATGAACATGAACGCAAGGCTCAATGGCCTTGGATTTGTGGGGAATAAGGGCAAACAATCGTCCAAAGAAACTCCCTCTACCTCCTACAGGCAATGGGGGATTAGTAGGGGTGCTGATTCCCCATTGCCAAACTTCTTTGGATGAATAATAAGAGGTAAATAATTATGGCTAGAGCTACACCAATATCACATATGTACTTAAGTGGGGATGCTATTAAAGACTATCAATGTAAGATAGAGGAAAGAATACAAACTCTGCTTGGTTTTAATGTAGAATGTGAGCTAAGTGTTCCACATGTCTACGCACTTTCGTGTTCAATCTATCGCATCAGAGGAATCATGCGCCAGCAGGTGAGCACAATAGCCAGCTTTCAGTTAGTAGAGATGCCCGGATGTTGTGGTGTGTTGGTAAGCTATCATACATGTGTATCCCCTAAATACAGGGAAAAGGGCCTGGCATCTGCTCTCCATAATATAAAATTAGACATGGGCAGATCTATGGGATATACAATGATGATGTGCACGGACATCGTGGGCAATGACCCACAAAAGAAAATCCTTCGAAAGAACGGCTGGAAAAGACTAGCTGTGTTTAAAAATAACAGAACCACTAATCATGTAGCAATATATGCTAAAAACTTAGAACCATGAATATAATAGTAACAGGTGATATACATAACGAGTTCGGCAGACTGAACGCCTTAATAAATAAGGTTAAGAATAAAGCTGATTTAATAATTTGTTGCGGCGATTTCGGATATTGGCCCAACTTCTCTAAAAAACTTGGCTTTCTCAAAGTCTCGGATATCGTAAACCACGACATACCTATATTATGGTGTGATGGCAACCACGATGATCACTGGGCTCTAAAAAAGAGAGAATCAGACGAGCTGGCTCCCAACATCTTTTATATGCCGAGAGGATCCACTTATGCGTTAGAAGATGGCCGCAACATAATGTTTATGGGGGGAGCTTTTTCTATTGATGGCGATTTGCGAATGATAGGACGAGATTGGTTTCCGCTAAACGAGATAATAACCCAAAAGGATATAGAAAACCTGCCAGACAAGAAAATAGACATAATGATCAGCCATACCTGCCCAACTGAAATAGTTCCCATAATGGTTAGATATTATGAAGGTAGAGATTTTGAGCCATCAAACTATGCTTTGAGCGAAGTATGGAAGAAATACAGGCCCGATTTGTGGTTCTTTGGCCATTGGCATCATTACAAAGCGGGCGATTTAGAAGGCACCAAATGGTATGCTTTGGATCATTCCACTTCTGGCGGAAGATGGTGGACGTGGCTACCAGATAAGGAGGAATAAATAATATAAGCCCTACCTCATATTCTTTCCCTTTTGTCTCACCTCAAAAACCACTCATATAAGTCTTCCCTTTCTATCTTATTGCTTATATCCCCCTATTTTGTTCCTATTATTGTTTTTCTTTTATTGTTTCCTTAAAAAAATTTGCCATCTGCGAATTTTGACTTCGAGATCAGGCGCCCTCATTCGTTAATTTGAAATTTTTGGATCAAAAAAAAATAAGCCAGCACTAATAGTGGTGACTTATTTTTAGATTTTTTTATCGGAAAAAATTTCTTATCTGCGAAAAAGAGCCTTAGATCGGGCGCTCTCATTCGTTAATTTGAAATTTTAAACTGTAGTAACATCTACAGCTGTCGGACCTTTTTCACCTTGTTCAATCTCAAAAGTAACTTGGTCGCCTTCTTTTAATGATTTGAAACCTTCCCCATTAATGTTCGAAAAATGAACGAACACATCAGGGCCATTTTCTTGAGTAATAAAACCAAAACCCTTACTATCATTAAACCACTTTACACTTCCATTAGCCATATGGTGATAACCTCCTTTCAAAAATTTATGTTTCTACTCCAGGTTACCACTTTGACAAATGACAAATGGATCTTTCCTGAACTATAACACATTTACTTTAAATCTTTATTAGATACTCTTTTTAACTTCGGTCAACCGCTGTCTCCAATCAAATACGAAAGACCAAGTATTATTGCACAAATTACATTTCATGGGCTGTTCGATCGAAGATATGAACCACCCACTGCCGACCCTTTTAGAATCACCATTCTTTTCTATATTTTCACTAGAACAGAACGGACATTCATTTGCTCTAAGAACTTTTTTATTTGTTATAATATCGTCGAACATTTTTGAACTATTTCCTGTATTAAGGGGACGCTGTCTGATTCTTCATCATAAACTCTGGCCTTGGATCTTGTAGGTCAAATCTACGCCCTGGCGCCATATTTCGCTCTGCTCCATCCGATCGAAGGTTTTTCGGCATCTTCTCTCTTCTATAAACTAATAACATATTCTTATCTTCAGATTCTTTATTTTTACGGTTGAGATCTTTATATTCTGATTTATTTATACAGAGCCTATAATATTTTGGAACCTCAGAATCTCTATCTACTAATAATAATCCGGCTGTCCATCTATAAAGTATAGAAGATTCTTGAGTAGTTTTCTTCAGAGGACACCCTAAAATATATAAAAAGACACTTTCATTATTAGCTTTTATTTCTTTCACAAAATAGTGTAATATTATAGTATTGTCGGGGGGCTCTTCATCAGCAGCCCACCCTAAAAAATTTGGCGGAGTATACAATAATGCTAAGGAATACCATATAGAAACCGCTATAATAATCATTTTAACTAATATATGGCACTCACTTTTTATAGTAATATACGACATTATAGATGCTAATATTAAAAAGGCCACTATCAGACCTAAATATCCTACAAATATTCCCACGATTACCTCCCCCATCCCCAAGATCGTTCTGGGACTAATTTTTTTGGCAAATCATCGACAAGAAGAACTTCGCCGCTATTAGATATAGTCACTCGAGCTACCGTTATTTCTTGCCAATATTTCTCTAACACAAATTTTTTATAAATAACTATGGTTCTAGAAGGATTCAATTTAACCATTTCTACGGTCACATTAGAAAGTCTGTCGGAATAATCCATTCGGTACATATGAATATTTATTACCCATTCACCCGGGACTATTCCTCTAATAGTAGTAATTTCCTGATTTTTATCGTATGAAATTTTTTCGCCGGTGGGTAACGTTATAGTGTCTTTGACTTTACCAGTGTCGTCCCTATCCAAATGTGTGAGTCCTTCTTCTCTATGTAGATAAGATACAGTTTTCCCAAAAGGATCCTCTACCCACGTATCTACATCGTTTGTATCGTTATCTTCCCAAGTAACGGTTATAACAAATTCAGCTTTAGTTTTAATATTGGTTTTACTAGTATCCTTTTTAATTTGAAGGTAAGCTAGAGTAAACAAGAAAACAAATATAAGCAAAACATTCATCAATATATCTAGGAAAGGTATCTTATTACTATACCGATTATAGATTATCATCACCACACCCTCGGTGTCTACAAGAGCTGTTAGGTTTATCTAGGTCTCGTGCCCTACAAGAGTTGTTAAATCTGTCTAAATATTGAGAAAAGTCATATTGATGAATTTGTAAAATCAATCCACAAACAAGGCCGGCTACTGTTGTATATAAAGCTACACTGGCTCCTGCGGCCATTTTACCTATAGCTGCTTGTGCGGCTACTGACGTTACAGCAGCGAGTCCAGCAAAAACACCTAACATAAATATAAATCCTATGCCGGTCCCTATCAAGCCGAGTGTTAATAGTTTTTCAGATACAAACCAGCCCATATCATTCTTGCCATAAAATTCCTTAAATTCTTCCTCACTAATAAATTCCTTCTTGGACAATTTATATGATAATACACCCCCGCGAATAAGAAATCCGAACATTATCGACCCGATTAAGAAAGATAGTTTAGTAAAATCAGCTACATAAACTACAGCAAGCAGCCCTCCCGATGTGAAGATAGTAAATGCCACTAATACTAATGTAAATAACAACCACCATCTTAGGAATAATTTCCACTTACCTATGAATTGTTTCATTTTTTTTCTCCAATTTTATTTGAACATTCCACCTTCATAAATTACTCTGGTTTTTCCTCCCTTCAAATGAGCTGTCACCATTTTCTTTTCCGAGTTAATTATATCCCAATGAATCGCCGAGTCATTAAACCCCAATTTCTTTTTCATAGATGTGGTGAGCTTAGATTCATCTCCATCAAAACATTCTGTATAACAACTACCAATGGCAATATGGCAATTCCCCTGCCTCCCGCCAAAATTCTCATCAAATAATGTGTTTGCCATAAATTTATCAATCTTTGACATCCTTTTATCGGTCAATGAAAATTCTCCGATCTGTTTAGCCCCCGCGTCTGTTTCTAACCGCGACTGAAGAACTTCCTCTCCTTTTTTTGCGTGAGCTTTTACAACTTTACCTTTTTCAAATTCGAGTGTGATGCCCTGAACTAAATTACCTTGCACAAATGCTGGTTGATCAGCATAATAAATGCCTTCTGTCCCTCGCCAATCAGGAGACGTGAATAATTCAAAACTTGGTATGTTATACCCATTACCACTCATCCATTGTCTCTGTTCTCCTGGAGTTATTTTTAAATCTATATTTTTAGATTCTATATGTAAATATTCCGCATTCTTTAAAATCTCATCAAACTTTTTCTTCTGGCGCTGTAATTGTTTATTAATATCCTTCCAAATATTTACTGCGTCTTTCCTATTTAAATAACAGGCTTTAATAACTTGTTTGGCGTATTCTTCCAAGGTCATATTAGCTTCATCCGCCATAGCTTGGGTCGGATAAAGAGCTAAAGTCCACCCATAATCTCCCATTGCGGTTCGTTTAAATTGAATATCTTTAAGGGGCTTTGTAGCTCTAGCTTTTTTTATCATACTATCTTTTGGTGCGCTCTTCAAATGAAATAGATCCATAGGAGCATATATATAAATATTCCCATGCACAGACTGGGCTCTCTTCCTCGCCCAAGGAGTTATGAATTCCAACTGATGATCTTTGGCCAACTCATAAAAATTTTTCTCCATGGTCGGAGTATCGCTCATTGACATAATAGGGTTCATACCAGCTTCAATAAGTTTTTTGTGGATGACTTCCGCTAGATCTGTCGCTACTAACGGAAATTTTACCGTAATTATATCTCCTTTTGTATATTTTTGAGTTCTCGCCGTTTTTAGCCCATATTCCCACAAGATATCGGCGTATCTTTCTAATTGTATTTTTGTAAACACGTTCCTACTCCTTCAATCTTTTTTTTACAGGCCAAAAATAAGACATATCGTCCGACTCCGGCCACCCAAATTTACCATAATAAATAGGATCTTTTCTTATTAAATTAGATCGGTGTGAAGAATGCAATCTGTCATCTCCTAACCAATGAGGGTGTATTATCTTCTCTGTATATCGCCAATCTTCGTATTCCATATTGTTAACATATCCACGCATTTCCCACTCACGTATCATTTCATTCATATATAAAGCAAGACTTTTTTCATATCCCTTCCACATTAAAACAGCTGGATGACTTTTCCAACCCGTCTTTTCGGTACGGCCCAATAATATATTTAATATCTGATAAGCTTCTACTCGTTGTTTACCGAGTCTTCTCCAATCTAGAATTTTGGCTGTAAATGAGTAGGATGGGTATGGTAAAAATGTTTGCATAAAAAATTTATCACCTGCGAATTTGTCCTTATGAATCGCGCTTCTTATTCATTATTTTTGAAAATTTTATTCCAAAGCCTCTTAAGCGCCGATCTAATCTTTTCGTTAAATGGCCCAGGGATAAATATTCCAATTAACACTCCAAATAAGAACGTTAGAATGGTCATTATTTTCTCCTCCGTTTTTTTGTCGTTTTCTTTTTTCGCATAGGTTTGGGTTTTTTACCCGCAACCTCTTCTAACCATTGATTATAAAAAACACACTTCTTCCTATACCTACATCTATTTTCGCATATTAAATGATGTATTCTAGGCTGATTTTTCCTTTTGCCACAATATAGATAATCATCCATTAATACTGCTGTACCATTACCGTATCGCATAGTGGACATCTTTTTGCTTCGCCAAACTCCTCTTTGTTAATTTCTATTTCGTGCTTGCATTCCGGGCAAAGAAACTTTTTTAAGGATAGACTCGCTTTCTCGACTTTATCATCCGGACTCAATCTACCATTTGCCTGATAACCAAGGGATTTCTTAATATCCACGCTCATTTTCTTCATCATATGCATCTCCATATTTATATTTCTTTTTGTAATAATCCGCTATTGGTCGGCACTCTTCACACACCTGCCATGATCCGATTGTATACTTGGCTGGGTTGCCGCACCTCACATACTTACCATCTAACATACCTATCGGTCTTGTACATTTTTGCATATAAAATCCTCCAAAGTTGAATTCTATATATATTATAGAATAAACAAGAGGATTTGCTAGGACATCAACTTATTTTTAACCCTTTCTATAACTACTCTAGCCCTTTTGGATGGGTGTTTTGTTAAAAATCCACATCTGCGGCCATTCTCATACGGAGGTCTTGATAACTTATATTGGTCGGCGGTAGGATCCAGTATGTTACCCACCTCATCCTGCAACCACCAGTGCGTTCCATTAGCATCTCTACCATAATGTGGTTTGAACCTACTATCTCCCAATAGATGATATAAGGCTTCGGATGCAACATAACAATGACCGAACAACGGGTTGTCTCTATTTCTTGATAAATAGTTCTTTTTAAGTAGATCTGGGGACAGACACTCCTGTACCCGACGAACTAACTCCACAATAGTCATCACTATTATCACTCCAATGGATCAAGACCCCATTGCATTTGGGGCAAAGAGTTTCATCCTTATCCGCAAGGCCCATATAATTACAGGTCATACAAGATACTCGCTCTTGTTCATCAATAATTTTTTTCTTTTTCCCTACTCCAATGATATCTTCAAACATTTAATAGTCCTTTTTACATGGTGCTTCAACAATTTTTTTGTCTGCCTGCAATAATATATGCTGGCAATTGGCGCACTTGTGATCACATTCACTATTTGCTATATTACTAGATACATGGAAATTAGCTGGGGCCATATCTTTGGCTCGACCTTGTGGTATTAGTTGTAACAAATGAACCGTGTCAGCATTCTTGGGAATATAAATCTCTTTTCCCGGCACCAAACATACATTAGCATCAACTTTTAGTTCTTTAATTATATCTGCATTATAGATTATTTGCTTTAATGCATTAGTATAGACCCACACATTATCTGTATAATCGTAACATAGCTGTAATATCTTGTAAAAATCAGGATGAGCTAGTGGCTCACCACCAGAAATATTTATTCGATTAATATTCCTACCATGTTTTTGCCAAGCCATTACTAAAAACTGTTCTACTTCCTCAAAATCTAAATGATTTCCGAATTCTCCCGCATTCGTAGAACAATAATCACAGTTATTCGGACAATAATCCGTTATCTCTATCGTTATCTCCAAATAAATCACCATCCTTTGCCTTTTGCATCAACATTCTAACATATTCCCTGTATTTAAATCCTAGTTTCCAATCCTTATAGAGCCATTTAAATCTTAGGTCTATATAACTATAGCTTTCATATTCTTTTACAAAGGTCATGATATCCACTAAAGGGTTCTTGTGCTGCCCCAAGAGAATTAAGGCTTTCTTACCCACGTTGTTAGGTAATCTGACACGATATCTCCAGATATATTTCCTCTTATCAATGTTTTTATCTATTTTTGCCTCAATAATCTCTTTAATCCCTACTAGCTCCCACTCTTCAAATACCAAAAATGATTTTGAACTGCTAGGATACATGTCCAGAACGTCTCTATAATCGTCCTTACTAAAAAGTCTACAATTCCATAAGGTAATTTCTTTTAAGTCATTTATATTTATGTCCTCGTCATGTAAATCTCCGAATTGGCCAACAAAATCTTGCAAGTCTTCTTTATCCATAAAGACATGGGTAGGATGATACCCCATTTCTCTGGAAAAGTTTTTTATGGCCCTATTCAATTTGGATTTAAACTCTTTTATGTTCACTGTCGTTCTCCTTGTCGGTTATTTTCCCTTGGCCTTTGCCTTGCTATATCAATACACTTTTAAAACGGCACACTCAATCCCACTCCAAATATCGATTCGCCTTCGGTAGAACGCCCAAAAAATGGTCCCACAAATGTATTAGAAATGAGGGGCAAATGCTTGCCTAGATTATAAGCGAATGGAGTAAACTTAGCATAAGTATCATCACCGTTTGTACTTACCCCAAAATCAAATAGACGCCATCTCAAATCGTTTTTGGTTCTTCCATATCCAGATAAGCTGAAACTTAAACCTCCAGCAACTCCACCCTCTAAATCAGACCCCATAGCAATATCTGAGTTTAGATTAATATGCGGTGCCCAGAGATAAAATTTACTGTCTTCGTTTCTAGTTTGTTTAAATTCGGAACTGGTTATTTTGACAGGAATCTCTATACCTTTACTGGCTTTATCTTTGTTGTTTTCAAACCATATCTCGGTATAGGTATTTATTTGACCATCTTCTTGTTCAGATTGGATAATTCGACTGTGGTATTCAAGTGGATATACACCTGTTTTCCATTGTTTATCGGGCTCTCTGTTAGGGAAAAACATAGCCCAAGCTACAGGCACCTCCAACTCATTTCCATCTTCATCCTTAGTTCGATACAGCACTTTTTTAAAATACTGCTCGTCATAATCTCCCGTACCCGATTTATATGCGTGGTCGGAAGCCACTCGTAAATCTCTAATATTCTCATTGAGCTTAGCTATCGTTTCGCCCATATTATTTATTTTTTCATTCTTCTCTTCAATTTCGGCCAGCATAGAATTTATTGCTGCAGAATTACGCCTTTCCAGATTTGCAATGTCGGTTTTCAAAGAATTTACTACCTCAGTATTAGCTCGAACTAAATTATCCGCGTATTCTTTGTACTGCCTAGCCTCTTCAAGAGCTAACTTAGTCTGCTCATCTTTTAGTTTGAACTGCCCATCTATCCAAGCATAACCTTTAATACCTCCAAAAATTAAAGTCAGCAGAATAGCTACGAATAGAGCCATTTTTAGTATTTCATAGTATGTTTTAACCCCCATCACGTCCTCCTCTCAAAAACCCCCTGATGAAACCTTTTATACCTATTAAGATCGCGATCCAGCTTAGAAAAAAAGCCCAAATTAAAAGCCTTTTCCTAGGCAGCCTCGGATCTTCAACATAATATTTTGAGCTACTCAAAGTATAAGCCACTCCAAAACTTAATACGGCTCCCATAAAATAAATTAATAGAACATTCATAATTACTCCGTTAAAAAATCATAAAAGCCAGGATCCACAGACAAAACAAACGTGGAAGATTCTTGTTTAGCGTCAGTATTCATCTCCTTAAAGTAATTATATTTCGGCTTATTTCCATATTTCCGTAAGCGTTCTTTTACCAACGATTTATCCCATCCTTCAAAGGTGAGTATTCTATGAAACGTATTTTTATAGTTATTTCTCAAATAATGGAAATACCCCCCTTTAACTAACGCAAACACTATTACCTCTCTTGTTTTTTTAGCATCGTAATCAGGATGCACCCAAGCTACATGCCAATTTTTAAGAACTTTATTATCAAATTCCTGACCATCAAGAAAAACTATCTTGGTTCCAAACTTTGGTACTTCATAGATAGCACTTTTTCCTACAGTATGTACTTCAAACTTAATATTATAATGACTTAGTAATACAAATAGTATCCTATTTACTTCGTCAACTGTCATATTTCTCCTCCTATTAATCCCACAATTATAGCATCATCCAGCTCTGGGCTTGATATTTCAATAACCCGAACAGATTTATCCGTAGCTCCGTACCGATGCATCTGACCAGAACCTATATACTTCGAATATCCCACAGGCAGATCATAATAGTCCAGATCTTCTTCAAAACAGCATCCGCCTATTCCAAGACTCAAAGTATTTTCTACTACAATTATTGATTTTTCTTTTTTCTCATATACTATTAAATCCGTTACTTTATATGGATCAATCTCTATGGTTTTGGCCATGTAATGGCTCGTCAAGGCCCAGATTATTTCGCTTCCCCATTCCTTTTTATTGAATATGGGTTTAATTAGATTGTTCATGGTCGAACCTTAATCTCGCCATTACTGCGGATTGTTTCTTTCCATTTTCCAAAAAATATCTTATTTCTAGCAAACCATCGTATCTACCCAATTCATAGGCGATAGCTGGATCAATATTTGCGGACTCGAACTGAACCTTCGGGTCCCCGTAACTTTCAATTCTGTGTTTAAGCCAATCTTCTAAACTCATTTCTGATGTTATCATGTTTCAATCTTCATCCTAGCATATTCATATAAATTTTCAGGAAACCTAGTTTTTCCAATATAACCAAATGTTCTGCCATCACTTTCTATAGCAATTAATACGGACCCACATTTTCTACACCACTTAACCACATGATCTTCATTCCATCCCGCATCAGCTACATATATATCTTCAAATTTGTGAGGTTTCTTATTGTAACACATTACTCGCCTCCATTACTCGCCTCCATATAAAACGGTGGATCGTCTATTTTAAATAGGCAAGTTGAATCAATGAGAACCTTGCCTCTCTTAACGGAAATGCTAACTTCTGTATTAGCACAATCGATTTCTTCTACCAACAACTTTCTAGCTAGCGGCGTAGATATCTCTCTTTCTATAGCTCTTTTCAAAGGTCTGGCACCGAATTTTTCATCAATACCGACTTTGTAAATATAATTGTATAAAGTTTTATCAAATTTGATAGATAATTTCGAATACGGAGTTCTATTCAATTTTAGGTATGTCTTTAACTTTTCCAATTCTAATTTAATGATATGCATGTAATCATCTTTAGTTAAAGGATTAAAATTAACCATACATGTAACACGATTTAAGAATTCCGGTTTAAATTTCTTTTTCAAGGCTTGTTTTACAGCTGCTATCCTCTTTTCCTTGGTTAATTTGGCCACATCACCGAAGCCAATAGTTTTAGTAACAGCCCTAGTTTCTCTGACACCTAAGTTAGAAGTCATTACAATAACAGCGTCCTTGAAAGAAACTTTCTGGCCTTTGCCATCAGTAAGTCTAGACTCTTCCATAATTTGTAACATAAGTTGATGCACTTTGTCACTAGCTTTTTCAACCTCATCAAATAAAATCACAGAAAATGGATTCTTTCTTATTGCATTGGTTAAATATCCGCCTTGTTCATGTCCGATGTACCCGCTTGGAGCTCCTATTAGTTTTGCGTACTCATGATCTGCTGAATACTCAGAGCAGTCTACCATTATAATACCACGCTGACTTCCGATCAACTCATCAGCGAGAATTTTGGCAGTATAGGTCTTTCCGACGCCAGTGGTTCCCGTAAAAATGAACGACCCTATAGGTTGTTCTGGATCTCTCAACCCAACACTAGCTCGTTGTATAGCATCAACTAGATCGTCAACCGCTTCATCTTGACCAATAACTTTTTTCTTGATATTGTCTCCCAAAGATAATAATGATTCTTTTTTAACATCCTTAAATAATTTGACTTTCTTCTTCAAAGCGCTTGTTAATGTTTCTCCAGGTCCTGGTGCATCTTGCATATCCTCAAAAGGGTCTACACTACTATCCACCGCCCTATCATCAACTTCCATAGCATCTTTATAGATGTCAAAATCAAGAAAGGGGTTAGATTTTCGGCATAGTTCATATAATTCTCTGACTAAAACATGAGAGGATACTCTTTTTGGTAGCTCCAACCTATCTAGTCGATGGAAAAGATCTTCTATCTCATCCACACAAATACTAACAACGAACTGCTCGAAATTACTTCGCGTAGGGAATGCTTTATCTCCCAAAATGATTACTTCACTTCCGGCTTCGAACTGTTTAATCGTTATGTATTGACCTAATCGCCGCCAAAATTTCTGAACTTTAATGTATTTTAAATCCCGAATATTTTTGGCTTTGCTCATATCGAGCTTTTGTTCGCCTAAATCAGTATGAACCACACCCTCTTTGTATATGTCTTTTCCCCAAGCCTCATTATTAGAAAGTATGACTTCATCAGTCTTTTTTCGAGGACCTTTCATTTTAACAACCTGATTGGCATTAATCACCAACTTATCAGGGTCAAGTTTTGGATTAATTTGTATAATTTTGTCAACTATTTCAGCCCGAGCATCGTTAAGTTGTTTTAGAGTAGTACCTCGTTGTTGTAAGTGCTGTAAGAACGCAGTAATATTAGACACGCACGTCACTATAAGAAAATCATCAAATAGGCTTTTAGCTATTAAGCCTTTCTCCCGAGCAAACCAAGTTAATTTGTCGTTGATTTCTTCTTCGGGGATTGTAAAAATAAGTAAGGTGTAATCAACAGTTTCTAATCGAACTTGTTCTACCTTATAATTTGTCATATTTGCCTCCTATTAAAGTGTATTACCGTACTGTATAATTTTTACTGCATCCAAATACGCTATTTTATCTATCTCTGCTGGTAAGTCTTCGGTTCGGCCTAAAGCTTTTCTAAGCAAATCTTTAAATTCTAAATTATTAACAGACAATATGATCTCTATAGCGGATTTCTGCACCGGCGATAGGTAATCCTCATTCGTTTCTCCATTGGATATTGGGCTAAAATCGGTCGGTGGAGCCTTTGAACCGGGGGCATCCACTATTTTAGCGTCGTCAAAAACCTTTTTAGGTTCAGTTGCAACTGGCGGTATACTTGGTGGTACGTTGCCTACAGGAGGTGCGTTTGTTTGAATCGGAGGTCCGGACAGGGTGTTTTCTTGATTAGGTGCACTTACCGTTTTTGTAGAAGCAGTAGGCATTTGAAATGGAGAGGGTGTTACAACCTCCCCATCGTTATCAGATTCAGTTAAATACAAAGCCACTCCCCATTTAGCGACAGCTGTCTTTATCGCTTTTGACATAGCGGATTTATAGCTATTTCCAATATCTATAGATTGATCTTTTTTGTCCCCGAAAGTATAACGAGCAATAGGCTGACTTGCATAGCCTTCTTGAAAAAACCAATTATTTTCAGTATCAGTATTCTTGGGATCCGTTACTGTAACCCTCACCCTCATAAGAATCTGATCCTCAATAATTTTGGCTTCCATGACTTCGGTAGTCCAATTACCTTGAAATACTTTGTTCATTCTATCGACAATATCGTCGCTGGGGACATATTTAAATGTTTTACCCCCTACTCCTTGTCTAGCCTTTAGATCAAAAGGCTTATACAATTGTTCTAAAATATCTTTGTGCATATTAAACTCTCCTTTTCCTTAATTCTACTTATATTATAGAATAAAATTAACTATTTGATAGGTAATTTTTTATTCCATAATAATTTAAATATTTTTCTTTAGTCAATATTATTTTTGCCTTAGCTTCCGCTGATAAACATTCATATGCTTGTAGGAGTAATTCCATCCTATCTTTGTCCCTACCTTTGTGTATACACTCATGAATGTCTATTAAAACGGTTATCATATAATCTTCATGGTCTATATCAATGCCGGTTTCTTCCAAAATTCTTTCTTGATACTCCATAGGAATTATGTGATGCCCCGCACAACCGGGCTTGTTGTTTATTCCTGATTTCCACCACGATTGTTTACCAGTTAAACGACACATATAATTATCTCTCTCTTTAACCTTTTCCGCATACCCGGAATCTTTTCTAATTTTTTTGCCGAGTCTAACCCCAGTACTATATACATCATCATTATGAAAAAGATCCAATACCGATAAATTTCCATAACGGTGTTTGATAATGTCTTTGTACTCCTGAGAAAGAACTATTTT
>WOR8_10002888_pt1 | contig 17499 bp, 16 predicted proteins | sample DeeMarSeWOR38_10_FD_19890 | JGI IMG/M metagenome (IMG submission 19890)
CTGTCGGACTTAGGCTGATTCTACTGCGGCGGTGGGAGAGCGGCCCAAAGCCTCCCGCTTTCTCGTTGCGTAGGGCCCACTATGCGCCTCGAAACCGTGAGGCTTTGTGCTCACTCTCCCACCTGCCTCGTTACGAACCCCTAAGTCCGACAGGCTCCTAGGTTTCCAGCAGTTATTCCGTCGCCTAACCCGCATGCGGTCTGTCGTTTGACATATCCGGCCCAACCCCAAACCCAGGCGGCAAACTTTGGAACCCGATATGCATACAGGCGTGTACGTCGGGACCAGCGGCTAGAACTAGGCGCACTGACGGAACGGCTTCTCGGATGCGGCCGACTGTCCGCTGTCAAACGCGGTCAAAAGCCGCCTCGTCTATATTCGCTTGCACGGACATACCCGAACTTATGCATGGAGCTACAGTTCACGGACCCTGGCACCTGGGCTCAGCAAGTTAGCGACTGGCGGGATTCCCGGCACCAGGTGCTTGTCTATTTTGACAACGACAGCGAAGACGCCGCACCCCGAGATGCACAACGCCCGATACACCTGCTCGCTGGTCCTGCGGGTGAAAAAACGAGGCCACCAGGCGCCTCTATGATTGCGAATGTTTGTTAGTTCCCGTTGAAGTGTTGCATGCCGGTAATGTGGTCGAGCCGCAATCGGAGAGTATCCCCGGCACGGCCGCGAGCAAACAGGTACTCCGCACCGCTGCGCGTCTGAAGGTCGAGCGGCATCACAACATCCATATGCGTCAGACCATCTTTGTCTTGCCAGAAGATGCGCAACTGTCGACGCCGCAATATGGCGAGTTCATACTCACTGTAGAGTTGGCAATCGATTGGCGTATATTCAGTCATCGTCGCGTCGCACCGTCAAATCGAGCAAGGTCCCGTCTGCGCAGGCTGCATGAAACTCGATGGGCCGGCAACATACCGGGCAGTCCTCGATGTAATCCTGAGTGCCGCTCGTACAGTCAACCTCCGTTAAAAAAGGCTCACCGCAGTAAGGGCATATCACCTCGGCCTCTTCAATCATCGTGCAACTCAGACACCCTGTCGTCGGGCAGGAATTCTGCCAGTAAATCGTTCAGGTAATATCGTCCCTGTTTTGAAGCCCGGACTCCATGCGCATCTATCTCCAGCAACTCGGGTGCCTTAATCCCTTTCAGCATGGGCAGCAAATCCGCGAATCTGAGGCCTGTCGACATCTCGAAATCCTGTCTTGCAAAGCCTTTATTCAGCCGAAGTGCATTCAAAAGAAATTCGAATATCACATTTTCTGGTGTAGGGCACGACCGGCCGCCTATGCGCTCTTCATTTACGGCTGCCCGCAGGTACGCGCGGGGATGTTTAATCTTCCACGTCCGCCGCACATATTGATCGGCCGCGAACGTGATCTTGGCATGGGCGCCAGCACCAATGCCCAGGTAGTCACCATAGCGCCAGTAGTTCAGATTGTGCCGGCAAGTCTGTCCTTCACGCGCGTAGGCAGAAATTTCATACTGAGTGTAGCCATGCGCAGCAAGCCGGGCCTGGCCCTCTTCCTGCATGTCCCAGATCTGATCTTCCTCGGGCAAATCCGGGCGTTGTTGATGGAATAGGGTATTTGGCTCAACGGTCAGCTGATACCAGGACAGATGCGGCGGCAGCAAATCCATCGCCAGCTGCAAATCAGAGAGTGCCTGATCGAGCGATTGGCCGGGAAGTCCGAACATCAGATCCAGATTGAACGTCTCGAATCCAGCGTCGCGCGCTGATTCGACCGCCCTTATGGCACTTCCGGCATCATGGACGCGACCTATGCTTTCGAGCAGCACGTCATTGAAACTCTGCACGCCTATGGACAGCCGGCTGATGCCAGCCTCGTGAAACTCCCTGAATCGACCCTGTTCCAGAGTGCCGGGATTGGCTTCGAGTGTGGTTTCCAGTCCCGGCTTACAACTCAGGCGCGCCTTGACGCCAGACACCAGACGCTCGATTGCCGCCGGAGAAAAAAGGCTGGGCGTGCCGCCCCCGATAAATATCGTTTCAACCGTACGGCCCCACACATCAGGCAGTTCCTGCTCAAGGTCTGCTAACAGTGCGTCTATGTACGCCCGCTCTGGAAGCTCACTGTTGACCGCATGCGAATTGAAATCACAATAAGGGCATTTACGGGCACACCATGGAATGTGGATGTACAGGGATAAGGGCGGCGGAAAAGAGAATTCAAACACCACAAGTGCCGTGATATCCGGAAAAAAGCGTGGCACTCCGGGTCTCTGCCGCGAATAATGCCATCGACCCGACCGCTATGCCGATTTGAGCGCCGCTACGAGTGCCCGCAGGGCCTGACCACGATGACTCAAGGAATTTTTTATGTCAGGCTCAAGCTCCGCCGACGCGCAGTTATGCGTCGGGACAAAGAAGACGGGGTCATACCCAAAGCCGTTCTCGCCACGTGGCGCGTCCAGAACCCTGCCTTCCCAAGTCCCCTGAAAAATCCGCGGTGTAGGATCGTGCGGATGCCGAAGATAGACCATGAGGCACTGGAACCGTGCTGTCCTCCCGGACTGCGGAATCTCCCTCAGGTCATCGAGAAGCTGTTGCAGATTGGCCTCATCAGTCGCGCCTTGGCCCGCGTAACGTGCCGAATAGATACCGGGCGCTCCGTTCAGGGCGTCGACCTCTAAACCGGAGTCATCGGCGATTGCGGGAAACCCGGTATGCATGCACGCATTGCGAGCCTTGAGTAGTGCATTTTCAACGAACGTGAGGCCAGTTTCCTCGATATCAGGAACGTTGAACGCCGACTGGGACACGACGCTTAGGTCGTAACCGGCCAGCATTTCATTGATCTCCCGAACCTTGCCCGGATTGTTAGTGGCGAGGACGATCTTGTGCATGGACTATTCGGAAAGGGCCCGTGTCTGGGCCGCAAGCAGCTGAGATATGCCCGACCGCGCAAGTTCCAGCATTTTCATAAGCTCTTCCTGTGAGAACGGATGACCCTCTGCCGTTCCCTGCACTTCGATAAACTGACTGCGGTCATTCATAACCACGTTCATGTCCGTCTCGGCATTGCAGTCCTCCGCATAATCAAGATCCAGTACCGGCGTCCCTTGATAGATTCCGACGGAAACCGACGCCACTTGGCCACACAATGGATTTCCCTCTAACCTACCATCCGCCTGTAACTGGCTAATTGCGTCCGCCAACGCAACATAGCCTCCGGTGATACTGGCGGTCCGCGTTCCACCATCCGCCTGGATCACATCGCAATCGACGGTAAGCGTACGTTCTCCCAGCGCCTGCATATCCACAACCGCCCGCAGCGAACGTCCGATGAGTCTCTGAATTTCCATGGTACGCCCGCCCTGCTTGCCCCGTGCTGCCTCTCTTGCCATGCGCGAACTGGTTGAGCGCGGCAACATGCCATACTCAGCAGTCACCCAACCCCGCTCTTTCCCGCGCAGGAAAGGCGGTACCTTTGCCTCGACGCTGGCGGTACAAAGCACACGCGTGTTGCCGAATTCTATTAGCGCCGAGCCTTCGGCATGCATCGTGTAGTGGCGCGTGATGCGGATATGGCGCAGTTCATCCGCGGCGCGTTGGCTTGGGCGCATAGGCGCTTCCGTGACCTGACGATAAGGGTAAACTCGTGATTATAGCCGCCCACGGAGCAGCTGTGTAGCTTGCGGGAGATTACCGACCACAGCGGCCCTCCATCTCCCCCTGATATTCCTCTAGAGCCTGCTCAATCTCGGCAATCGCACGCGCAACGGGGTCGTCAGCAGATGTCGGCACCGATTGCGCGCGTTTCGATCGGCGCGACCGAGCAACATCCGATCTTTCGCCTTCCCAGCGGATTGCAACAGCAGTGATATTGTCGCTCCTGGGATAGCAGGCGCATTCTGCCTCTCTCGACAGAACGTCGAGTTCCGTTGCCAGGTCGCCCGCGCCCAGCAAGGCGAACAACCGGGTATCCGGCAGCGCAGACCATAGCCCGTCGGTACAAAGCAACACCACATCGCCTTCCTGCAGATAGACACAGGGGCCCGAGGAAACCTGAGGCAGCCGGCTGCTGCCACCGAGGCAGCGATTGACTTGGTTCCGCAGCGGGTGGACACGTGCCCCCTGTTCAGTGATTAGCCCTGACTCGAGCAGGTCTGCGATACGCGTGTGGTCCCTGGTGCGTATCCACACCCTGCCTTCTCGTAACAGATATAACCGGCTGTCACCCACATGCGCCCAGTGTGCCGTCGCGCCATGGATGAGACAGGCGACCCCAGTAGTCAAGGGCTGGACAGCCGGGTTCTGCGCCCTCCCGACCGAAACAATCGAACGATGTGCTTCGCGGAAGCAGTCACGAAGGAACTGCTCCGGGTCTTCCAGGCCTTGCCTGTTACGAAATCGACGTGCCAGCACGTCGACAAACGCCTGGGCGGCAAGATCCCCTCGCGCGTGACCACCCATACCATCGGCCACCGCCATCAACAGCCCGCTGTCGTCTTCGATCAATATGTAGCGATCCTGATTCTCATCACGATCACCCAAGCGATTGATCTGTCCTGCCTCACAGCGCATGGCCGCTAGCCCTTGCCCCAAGGAAGACTGCCCACCAGCCTCTCCAACGGTGAGGACGACTCTGACTGTTCATCGGCCGACGGTTTTGTAAGCGCGGCAAGGAGTTCGTCGACACGTTGCGGCCGCAGCGTAGGATCGACCTCCATGGCCCAGTCGATTGCACGCAGGAGCGACTCTGGATACAACTTGCGGAAGGCAACCATCGCGCTGCGCATCGTGTCTCGCTCGTGACGTTCCCTCGCCGAAGGCGGCGGATGGCCTTCAATGCAGGCTCGCATGGTGGCACCGATAGCATATATATCCGACCATGGGCCCACATAGCCATTGGGCTCGTACTGTTCAATCGGTGAAAAACCGGGACTGATTACCTGGCCAAGTTGATCCTGACGGCTCTTCGGAAACCCATGCACGGCTCCAAAGTCCAGTAGCAGCGGCTGACCACCCGGACGAATGTGGACATTACTCGGCTTGATATCGAGGTGGAGAAGATCACTGCCATGGATGATCCGCAGGCCGTCGAGCAACGGCGGGAAAACAGTCTGTAGAAATCGCGCGCTCAGAAAGCCGCCACGCCTGCGGATGTAAAGCTGCAGATTGCTTCCGGCCTGGAACTCCATGGCCATGTACACGGTCCCGTTGGCCCGAAAAAAATTGACCACATGGACAATGTTCGGATGTTTGAGCTTCGCAAGTGCGCTCGCCTCTTGGAGAAACAGCGTGCGGCCGTGATTGAAACGTCGCGCCTCGGCCTCACCGCTCGGACGTACCTGATGATTGGCTTCCCGATGGGCAAGCTTACCCGGCATGTACTCCTTAATTATTACCCTGGTCCCATTGGCGCGGTCACGCGCGAGATAGACAATACCAAATCCTCCACCACCGAGCGTGCTCTCAATACGATAGCGGTCTACGCGCGTATGGGGTGGCAGTGCCTGATCGATCGGTTTCATGACAGGTTCGTGTGACATGGCTCAGCAACCTAGGGTAAGAAGGGCCGGCTTGCGCAAGAAAGTGGTTTCACCCTGGCGCGAGAGCATTTACTATGGGTTCAAAATCGGCCGATCGCGGTAGCGACTTAACCCAGGACGTACTTTGGCGTTGGAGACACTGCGCAATGCCGAAGCACCGCAATCTGACAACGGTGTAGAAGTTGCGGAAAAATAGTATTTCCCATTCGAAACGACGCGTAATAAACATGACTTTCAACATGTTACAGGACGTCGCTCGCTGGCGTCGGCACATGCCAGAGCGGCAACCGGCTTGGGTGCGATACGCAGGTTTAGAAACATGATCCGAAGTATGACAGCCTTCGCGCGCCAGGAGGCAGAACTGGCGACGGGCACGATAACGCTGGAGCTCAGGTCCGTTAACCATCGCTTTCTGGAAATGGCGGTACGTCTTCCGGAAGAGCTGCGCGCGCTCGAACCGACACTGCGCGAGCGTGCCGGCAGGCGAGTCAAGCGGGGCAAATTAGATTGCAATCTGCGCCTCTGTCCGTCGCTACCAGAAACTGAAGCGTTGTCAATTGATGAGCACTTGTTGGGACGTGTGCTGAGTGCCGTCAGCAGCGTTGCAGCGCAACTCGAGCAGGTCGCTCCGATCAATCCTTTCGATGTCTTACGCTGGCCCGGGGTCCTGCAGGAACAAGCGACGGACCGCGGCAGCCTGCAGGAACAGGCCAGGAATCTGTTTGAACTCGCCCTCGATGAACTGATCGCAACACGCGAACGTGAAGGCGCCCAGATTCGCGAGTTGCTGCTTACGCGTCTCACGGCAATGGAACCGCTGCTCAGCGCGCTGCGCGAGCGTAAATCGGAAATTCAACAGCGAGTCAGGGAGCGGCTTACCACCCGCGTCTCCGAACTAACCGCCGATCTAGACCAAAACCGTCTCGAGCAGGAGCTTGTCTATCTTGCCCAGAAGATGGACGTTGCCGAGGAACTCGATCGTCTCGACGGCCATATAGAGGAAGTGCGCCGCGTTCTGGGGCGGAGCGAGCCCGTCGGCCGCCGGTTGGATTTCCTGATGCAGGAATTCAACCGCGAAGCGAACACGCTTGCCTCAAAATCGGCAGATGCAGAAACGACTCGTACTTCTGTCGAGCTCAAGGTGCTGATCGAGCAGATGCGCGAACAGGTGCAGAACGTCGAGTAGTAGTCAGTGCGCCCGGGAACAGGCTTGAGTCTGTCCCGTGCATTCAGCGTTATGAAAGGAAATCTGTACATTATCTCAGCCCCCTCAGGGGCCGGAAAAACCAGCCTCGTCAAGGCCTTGCTCGAAACGACTGCCGGCCTGAGTTTCTCCGTTTCGCATACGACGCGCTCCATGCGGCCCGGAGAAGTAAACGGTCGCGACTATCACTTTGTCGACATGACATCATTTCAGGCGATGATCGACAACGGCGAGTTCATGGAACATGCCAGGGTGTTCGACAATTACTATGGAACCGCCTATGCCTCAGTCGAAGCCCAGTTGGATCGGGGGGAGGATGTTATACTCGACATCGACTGGCAGGGTGCACGCCAGGTGCGGTCAGTTTTCGATCATGCGATAGGGATTTTCATTCTACCGCCTTCCAGAGATGCCTTGCGTGAGCGGCTGCGGGGAAGGGGGCAGGACTCGGATGCAGTCATTGAACGCCGGATGCAGGATGCCGTCAGCGAAAGCTCCCACTATTCAGAATATAATTACCTGATCATCAATAATATTTTTAAGGAGGCGGTGTCCGATTTGGGTGCGATTATTCGGGCACGGCGCCTGCTACGCCAGGCGCAGGCAGACCGGCATGCCGATCTGCTGGCCCGACTGTTGGCGAAAACACGTTGACTTCGGTAGACTAGATTGCTTACGTAGCGAGTTAAGGTTTCATCATGGCACGTATCACGGTAGAAGATTGTCTGGACAAGGTTGATAACCGTTTTCAACTCGTGCTGGTGGCGGCCAAGCGGGCACGGCAGCTTTCGCATGGTGCCCAATCGTTCATCGAGTGGGAAAATGACAAGCCAACCGTCGTAGCATTACGCGAGATCGCCGAGAATTATGTCGGTCCTTCCATCCTTGATGAAGTTGCGCCACCCGAAACCGAGGAACCGGCTTTGGGTGAAACCGGCTTCGGCGTGGCAACTCCGGAGACATCGGCATCGAGCACGGTACCTTCGGAAGAACCTCCCGTTGAACCTCCCTCCGCACCTGCCGAGTAGGGCTTTCAGGCCAAGGCCGACACAACAGTAAGCCGCTTTGATGCTATGATCGGGTGAATTTCCCGGCATGGGGCTTGCGTTGGCCACGTCGACGCAAAAGCGGGATAGCGGATGGCTGCCAACCCAGAACACGCCAGCACAGAAGCCGGATCGCGCTTTCTCATCAGCGACCTGTGCAAGATGCTCGACGAGTACCTGGAATCTGACCAGGTACGTGAAGTCTATCGCGCCTATCTCTTTGGAGCCGAAGCACACGATGGCCAGCACCGGCTGTCGGGCGAGCCCTATATCTACCATCCCCTTGCTGTCGCGCGCATCCTGGCTGAGATGCGCATGGACTACAACAGCATCATCGCGGCCATCCTCCATGACGTCATTGAAGATACCGCGACAGCCAAAGACCAGGTCACCCGGGCCTTCGGAAAGGAAGTCGCGGAACTTGTAGATGGTGTCAGCAAACTGACGCAGATCACATTTGAAAGCCAGGCAGAAGCGCAGGCCGAAAATTTCCGCAAGATGATGCTGGCCATGGTACGCGATATCCGTGTGATTCTCGTCAAGCTTGCCGACCGGTTGCACAACATGCGGACACTGGGTGTCATGCGCGCCGAGAAACGTCGCCGTATCGCGCATGAGACGCTGGAGATCTATGCGCCCATCGCCAATCGGCTGGGAATGAACAGCGTCCGACTGGAACTTGAAGACCTTGGCTTTGCCGCGCTTTATCCGACACGCTCACGAGTTCTCGCGGACGCGGTAAAGAAGGCTCGCGGCAACCGCAAGGAGATATTGGACAAAATTGAAACGGCCATCAAGCGCCGTTTGCGGCAGGAAGATCTCGCCGGGCGCGTGCTGAGTCGCGAAAAGCATCTCTTCAGCCTCTATAAGAAGATGCGTAACAAGGGATTACCATTTTCGGAAGTATTTGACGTCTACGCGTTTCGCATCATCGTCGACAATGTTGACACCTGCTACCGCGTGCTCGGCGCAATACACAATTTGTACAAACCAGTCCCTGGAAAGTTTAAGGACTATATCGCTATCCCCAAATCCAACGGCTATCAGTCACTGCACACCGTGCTGTTCGGGCCCTATGGAGTACCGATCGAGGTTCAGATCCGCACCGAAGATATGAACCGAGTTGCAGACGCCGGGGTCGCCGCACACTGGCTGTACAAGACCGGAGATGATTCATCGGGAAACAGCGCACAACGGCGTGCGCGCGAGTGGCTGCGCGAATTGCTGGAAATGCAGAAATATGCCGGCAATTCGCTCGAGTTCCTCGAGAATGTCAAGATTGACCTGTTCCCGGACGAGGTTTATGTCTTTACTCCGCGCGGCAGCATAATGGAGCTTCCACGCGGCGCAACAGCGGTGGATTTTGCCTACGCCGTTCATACGGATGTTGGCAACACCTGCATCGCCTCAAAAATTGACCGGCATCTGGCACCGCTTCGAACACCATTGCTGAATGGACAAACAGTGGAGATCATCACGGCGCCTGGCGCACATCCCAACCCAGCTTGGCTGAATTTCGTGGTTACGGCCAAGGCAAGGTCAAATATCCGGCACTACCTGAAGACACTGCGTCACGAGGAAGCCGTCAATCTGGGCCGCCGGTTGCTTGAGAAAACACTCGGCAGCGTGGGCTATTCGCTCGCGGAACTGCCGGAACAGAGTATTCAGGATTATTTAAATGAGTGTGAACTGGGAAGCCTGGAGGAATTACTCGAGAACATAGGACTTGGTAACCGGATGCCACTGTTAGTCGCCCGACGGTTAGCTGGAACCAGCGAGGAAACTAGGGGTAGCCGAGGCGACAAGGCGCCTCTTGCCATCAAGGGCACTGAAGGAATGGTGGTGAGCTTCGCCAAATGCTGCCGACCGATTCCCGGTGACCCTATCGTCGGTTTCGTAAGCGCTGGCCGCGGCGTCGTGATACACAGAGATGATTGCAAGAATGTGGCCGATTTCAGAAATCGGCCAGAAAAATGGATCGATGTCGAATGGGAACCGGATGTCATGGGCGATTTCGTTGCCGAACTGCGTCTTGAAGTCGCCAATCAACGAGGGGTCCTGGCAATGGTGGCCGCAGCAATCGCAGATACTGGTTCCAACATCGAAAATGTCGAAATCGAGGAACGTGATGGAATGACTACAACTATGACATTTAGCGTAGCAGTCCATGGCCGCAGACATCTGGCCCGGGTAATGCGCCGAATTCGCAGTATTTCACTGGTAATGCGCATCGTTCGGGTAAAAGCCTAGTTCTACAAATTCAAACATTCCTGGGGAAACCGCATGGAGAGAATAGTGGCACGACAAGCAATTCAAACAGACAATGCACCGCAAGCGATCGGAACCTATTCCCAAGCGATGCAAAGCGGTGACACGGTATATTTGTCCGGTCAGATTCCATTGCTACCGGAGACCATGGAACTGGTTGAAGGTGATATGCGGGCCCAGATCCGCCAGGTATTCGACAACCTGAGCGCTGTCTGCAGCGCCGCCGGTGGCTCCCTGACAAACGTCGTAAAGCTGAATGTCTTTCTAACTGATCTGAGCTACTTCCCGTTGGTGAATACCGTGATGGCAGAGTATTTCGCACAGCCCTATCCCGCGCGCGCCGCGGTTGGCGTTGCAGCTCTGCCGCGAGGTGCAGCGGTGGAAATCGACGCCATCATGACGCTGGGCAGCTGAAACAAAAAGCTGCCCGAGATCACCGAACTGATATGGTGTCAGTTCACGCTGCCCATTCGCGCCCAACGCTGGACCGGCTTTCGGTAACGGTGCTCACCGGTGTCGGGCCACGGGTCGCACAGCGCCTCGCTAAACTTGGCATTGGCACAATCCAGGACCTGCTGTTTCACCTCCCGACACGCTATCAGGACCGAACCCGTACAGTGCCGATTAATTCGTTACACCCCGGGTCTCAAGCAGTTGTGGAAGCCGATGTGGAACTGGCAGAAATCACATACACCCGCAGGCGTATGCTCCTAGTACGCCTGAGCGACGGAACGGGACGTCTGACCTTACGCTTTTTCCATTTTTCCGCAGCCCAGCAGGCAAGCTTCGAACATGGCGCCAGGCTGCGCTGTTTCGGCGAAGTCCGTACCGGTACGTCCACGCTGGAGATGGTCCACCCGGAATATCAGCGCATCCATCCCGGCAACCTTCTGAAAGTCGAGGATCATCTCACGCCGGTCTATCCGACGACGGAGGGCGTCCATCAACGCACCTTGCGCAGCCTTACGGAACAAGCACTCCGGTACCTGCAAGAGCAGGGCGCGGAAAACCGGTCGCTCTGTGAATGGTTACCGGATGAGATTCTCCGGAAACACGGATTACCGGACCTCAGTTCCGCGGTTATATTTGTGCATCGCCCCCCACCGGGCGTTTCCATGCAAGTTCTGGAGAACAGGCTCCATCCGTCCCAGCAACGGCTGGCGTTCGAGGAACTGCTGGCCCATCATCTCAGCCTGCGCATCTTGCGGCATAAGGCCCGCGTACATGCAGCTCCCGTTCTGCGAGGTACCGGCATGCTGGCCGAACGGTTCAGGAAACTCTTGCCATTTGCACTGACACAAGCACAAGAGAAAGTAGCTGTGGAAATAGCTACCGACCTAGGCCGCAACCATCCCATGATGCGACTGGTACAAGGGGATGTGGGTTCTGGCAAAACGGTTGTTGCCGCGCTCGCGGCACTGCAGGCAATTGAAGCCGGCTGGCAGGTCGCTGTCATGGCACCCACCGAACTACTCGCCGAGCAGCACTTTCGAGGTTTTCAAGCGTGGTTTTCGCCTCTCTCTGTCCGCACAGTCTGGATCACCGGAAAGACCAAGGGCAACATACGTACTGAATTGCTTGAAGACATCGCCCAGGGAAACCCGCTGCTTATTGTCGGTACGCATGCCCTGTTTCAGGATGACGTTAGGTTTGCCCATCTTGGCCTCATTATCATAGACGAGCAACATCGTTTCGGTGTGCACCAACGACTGGCATTACGCGACAAAGGAGCGCAGCATGATGTTTGTCCCCACCAGCTCACTATGACCGCCACCCCCATACCACGGACCTTGGCGATGACATTTTACGCCGATCTTGATCTGTCGGTCATAGACGAGCTACCGCCTGGACGCACTCCGGTTACAACGGTAGCCATATGCGATCAGCGCCGCGCCGAAGTAATTCAGCGTGTCCGTGACGCATGCGCAAGGAAACGTCAGGCCTACTGGGTGTGTACGCTTATCGAAGAATCGGAGGCCCTGCAATGCCAGGCGGCAGAAGATACTGCATCACAACTTGGTGAGGCTCTCTCCAATCTGCACGTGGGACTGATTCATGGACGTATGAAGGCGCAAGAAAAAGAGAAGGTCATGGCAGAGTTTAGCCGGGGAGCTGTTGACCTTCTTGTGGCCACCACCGTGATTGAAGTTGGTGTCGATGTACCCAACGCTTCACTCATGATCATCGAGAACGCAGAACGTTTGGGGCTGGCACAGCTGCATCAGCTGCGGGGCCGCGTTGGGAGGGGTACCCTTCAGAGTAACTGTGTACTTATGTACCGCAGCCCCTTGTCGCGGATTGCTCGAGCTCGACTGGGTATTCTTCGCGAAACGACCGACGGATTTGCCATTGCGCGCAAGGACCTCGAACTGCGCGGACCCGGGGAAGTCCTGGGCACACGCCAGACAGGGATGCTCAACCTCCGCATTGCGGACCTTATGCGGGATCAGAAAATGCTCGGCGCTGTGAGCCATACGGCGGAACGATTGCTCAGCGAATATCCCGATCGGATAGCGCCCCTAATTCGCCGCTGGCTGGGTGACGCCGAGCGCTATGGCAACGTGTAACGGGCGACTCCATCCACCGCCGATCTGGCAAATGGAGTGCGGACTGAAAAAACTGCCCGTATTCCGCGTACTGGCGCGGTCATGGTGGACGATAAGCCCCGCGCGTGGCCGAACCAGCGCCTTAATGCAATAGGCAACGATAGATCCGATGGTCTTGTATGGCACACGCCGCAACGACAACGGACCGACGATATAACTTGCGAACGGTTGGCACCGCGCGTATAAAGCCAGCCCCAAAATCCCCGGACAAGCTCGCGGCTCTACGACTACGTGCAGCAGACTAACCCGCCTTCGCCCACGACCTAACGGCTTTGCTCACTGATGCCTCCCTGCGGTTGTGCGACTCGAACTCGGAAATCAGACGGCAGGCAGGATCCACATACTGCTTGTCAAGCTCCATTGCCTTCTCCAGCGCCTTTACGCCACTAGAGTCACCGACACTAACGAGATACTTGCCAGCGCCAAATTGTATACGCGCATCGTCCGGATTTATCTCGAGAATCCTCCTGTAGGCGTGCACCGCGTCGTCCCGATCACAGAATTTCCTGCTAAGAACGGCATAGGTCATGGCATCCCTCCCATGTAATGGTGCACGCTCCAGCTTCATACTGAGCGCCCGGAGCCGATTTCGATCATCCTGGCTCTGGTCGAAGGACTTCTTCCAATCCGCGCGATTTCGCTCTATCCAGGCTCGGTCTTGATCTGCCACAATTGCCCGCGCCGATTGCCCCAGGTAGCGGTGACAGGCCGTTTCAGCAGCGATGACCGGCCATCCAATTCTGTCCTGGCCGATTTCTTCTAGCCTTGCCCGCAGCACCGGCGTTTCCGATATACCATCATCGGGAACCGACATTGCCTCCCGCAACCAGCGCTGCACGTCCTGATCTTCGAGTTTGTGCTTGAGGATCTGCTCCAGATTGGCATAGGGCATGAAGGCTGGCTCCGCCACGCGATCAGCGGCCTTGTAGATCGTTGGCCAATAGCGCTGCTCCAGATAGCACTCTACAACAACGCACATCGCAATCATGTCAGACAGATCCTGGGCACTCAGGAGGTCGTGGGCGTACCGGTCGAATTCCAGGCGGTGCCGGCGTACAGCACACCTCGAGAACCACGCAAGCAGGGGTACGAACCAAGCCGTCAAGGCGCCAAGCACAAACGCTGGAAGATTCCGGTTCTGCATACCGACACTTCGATACAGAGACCACACCTCGCACTGAGAGCTCAACCAGCCCGACCATTTGTCATGCCGGCGGGAAAGTTGGCCGATTTTTCCAGCGAGCAGCCCCTCAAAATGAGCCGGTGACAGTGAAAGTAATACGGGCAAACCGATTTCCAAATGGTTACGAAAGACAAGCGGGATACCACCTAAGGGCACTCGCCTGACATCGACCGAACATCGTTCTGTAACAGTGAACGATGCGATTGCCGGCGCCCGATACCGCTTACGCAGCTGTGACACCAGCTCTCGCAACTCGCCCCCCTCGTCCGGGCTCAGCTTGCGCCCCCCAGCCGTTCTCGGTTTAACCTGCACTAGAAACGCCGTTACCCACAGCCCACCAGCAGCAATTAGCACCATAACCGCAAATTGCCATGACAAAGGCGATGCTTGGCCGTCGACTAAGCGACTCACCAGTACGGCAAGTGCATAGGCCGCCACTGCCGGGAAGGAAAGCAAGAACAGCATGCCGGTGAGCACGATTGCAGCCGCGGCAGCAAAATAGACGCGAGGACTGTTATCAAACAACGCCTTGGGCAGGCGATTCAGCTTCCGTGCCACAAAATCCAGGGCATCCTGCACCTGGAATTGATGTGGTAACTCCAACATGATCAACACCTCTCGTTGATATTCGGGGTTTGCCCAGCGTAAGCTCACCCTCGTTTTTCTTTATTTTGATATCAGGAAGCTTGGCCAGCTGAATGCGAAACGGATCACAAAGCTGTCCGCACTCACCCAGTTACGAGTCAGGAATGCACACGACCGAGAGCCGCGTCACGCTTGGATGAACCTGAACAGGCGGTTTCACTCGACCGACGCAGTGGGTAGAATTCCATGAGCATGCAGACAAACCCATCCGTGTCTCGCCTGAATCCCCAGCAACGCGCGGCGGTGCGCCATATGGATGGCCCACTCCTGGTCCTCGCAGGCGCCGGAAGCGGGAAGACCAGGGTTATCACTTACAAGATCGTGCATTTGATCGATGCGGGGGTCGCGGCAGATCGTATTACGGCTGTCACCTTCACAAACAAGGCTGCACGTGAAATGCAGGACCGCGTGCGTGCGCTGCTTCAGACCAATCCCTGCAAAGGCCTTACGATATCCACCTTCCATGCGCTGGGAATGAATATCCTGCGCCGCGACGGCAGACACCTGGGATTCAAACGAGGCTTTTCCATCTTTGACAGCCAGGACAGCAGCCAGCTACTTGATAATCTGGTGAGAAAGTCGCGCTTACGAATCGATGCCGGCATCACCCGACATCAGATCTCGAACTGGAAAAACGATCTGACCACACCCAGGTATGCCATTGAAACTGCCGAAGATGACCATGGGCTGGCCATGGCTCAGCTTTACGCCGAATACCAGCGCCATCTCAAGGCCTACAATACAGTTGATTTTGATGATCTGATTCTTCAGCCTGTTCAGCTCCTCCGCACCAAAGAAGCCGTCCTCGCACACTGGCAATCCAAGATCCACTATCTTCTCGTTGACGAGTATCAGGACACCAATCTGGCGCAATACGAGCTGGTAAAAGTTATTGTTGGCGACGCCGCACACCTGACCGTCGTGGGCGACGACGACCAGTCCATTTATGCATGGCGGGGTGCAAGACCAGATAACCTCGAGCGGCTAAAGGTAGATTATCCCGATCTGACGATTATCAAGCTCGAGCAAAACTACCGGTCCACTGGCTGCATCCTCAGGTGTGCCAATGAGCTGATATCCCGCAATCCACATGTCTTGACGAAGCGTCTTTGGAGCGAGTTAGGCTACGGATCAGCCACAAGAATTATAGCCTGCAAGGACCCTGACCACGAGGCAGCGCGAGTGGTATCCGAGTTACTTCATCACAGATTCATGTCCAGGATGCGAGAAGGTGACTATGCGATTCTTTACCGCGGCAATCATCAATCCCGGCCGTTCGAGCGGGTGCTGCGTGAGCACGGAATTTCGTACCACATGAGCGGAGGCCTTTCATTCTTCGAATATAGTGAAATCAAGGATATCCTCGCCTACCTGCGTCTGCTCGTCAACGCACTTGATGATCAGGCTTTTCTCCGCATCGTGAATATACCGCGGCGCGAACTGGGAGCGGTAACACTGGAAAAACTTGGCCAGTTCGCGGCACGCCATGAACTGGGATTGCTGACTGCCAGCCTCGATCCTGCACTGGGCGGCTATCTGCCAGCACGCTCGCAGAAACGCCTTCGTGAGTTTGCGGAGTGGGTTGCAAAGCACGGAAATCGTGCAAAGGGCTGCGAACCTGTCGAAACCGTAACTGATCTGCTTGTTGACATTCGCTATCGACAGTGGCTGGAAGACACCAGCCCGAATCCGGATGATGCGGCCCGCCGCTGGCAAAACGTTGAGGACCTGGTGGCCTGGCTGACACATATGGCGCAGCAGTCCGATGTAGGGCTGACGCTGTGCGAACTTGTCAATCGACTTCGGCTGATGGATATTCTCGATCGCGATCGGGGCAAGGCGGAAGACAATGCCGTTCACCTGATGACCCTGCATGCTGCAAAGGGTCTTGAATTCCCTTATGTCTTTCTGGTGGGCATGGAAGAAGACATCCTTCCACACCGGAGCAGTGTCGCAGACGAGGCCATCGAAGAAGAGCGGCGACTCGCCTATGTCGGTATCACGCGCGCCCAGAAAGCCCTGACCGTCAGTTTTGCCAACCGCCGTAAGCGGGGCGGGACGTGGCAACACTGTGAGCCCAGCCGATTTCTCTCTGAACTACCGGAAGATGATGTGGAATGGATCAACGACAAAGAAACGACGGACCCTGTAGAGCGTCAGACACGAGGTCGCGCACATCTCGAGAATCTGCGCGATTTGCTTTCCTGAACAGGAAGGGTGTGTTGTCTGCTCTCGGCACACCACCAAGCGTAACCTGGTATGCAGAAGAGGCCAAGAAACAGTATCTAGGGTGGTCCGTCAGACTCTTTCTACAGCCCACCAAATCTGCGCAGGAAAGGCCGCTATAAGCGGCCTTTCCTGCTTGATCGATCTGCTTCGTGAATTTGTGAAATCATGTAGTCTATCGCCGCCTTCAAGTCATCATCGCTGCAACTCATGCAAGCGCCGCGCGGTGGCATTGATCGCAACCCCTGGATTGAATGGGTAAGCAAGGTTTCCCGCCCTTGCGCGATACGCGGCGCCCATGCGGCCTTGTCGCCAATCTTGGGGGCACCCGCCGCGCCCGTACCATGGCATGCAAAGCAGGACGATTGGACAATCTGTTTTCCGTGTTCGAGATCTAAACCGGATGCCTGGTCGGGCTTAGGTACTACCATTGCCTTGGCGGAATCGCCGGCAACTTGAACACCCGTCTGATCCAGCATATACGAGATCGCAGCCTGTAGCTCCGCCTCTGAGCAGTCCGCACAGGTCCCCATCGCCGGCATGGCATTCAAACCCTTCGTCGCATGCTCGAAGAGCATTGCCATACCTTGTCTGGCACGCGATTCCCATGCCGCCGCATCGCCGACCTTGGGTGCGCCAGCCACCCCTGCACCATGACAGGCCAGACAGGACACCTCGTACACTGCCTTTCCTGAACGAGCCTGACCACTAGTCGCTGCCGGGGGCGGAGCAGTGGCTGCTTGGTCCGCAAGCGTAACCTGACCGACGGGCTTGATGTTCTCGCGTAT
>WOR8_10005357_pt1 | contig 17494 bp, 9 predicted proteins | sample DeeMarSeWOR38_10_FD_19890 | JGI IMG/M metagenome (IMG submission 19890)
GGCCGAGAAGATCGAGACCATACCCGCACAATACGAGTGGGTCGAAGAGAAGGTCACGCTCAGTGCGGCCCACACGAAGCTGGTGCCGATTCCCGCCAAGTACGAGAAGGTCACCGAGAAGATCGAGGTGAGGCCGGCCCAGAAACTCTGGGTCACAGACCTGAAGGATGACGCGCTGCCCGCCAGTCCCGCCCTGCTGAACGCCGCCAAGTCGGCCGGTATCGATCTCGCAGAGGCGGTACCCGGTATGTGCTTTCAGGAGTATTACCGCCCGGCCCAGTTCAAGACCGAGACCACCGATGTGCTGATCAAAGAGGCGGCGGAAAAGGTCGAGCTTCTGCCTGCCAAGTATGAAACGGTGGAAGAGAAGGTGTTGGTCAAGGAGGCATCCAAGAAGATTGTTGAGGTGCCGGCAACCTATGACATGGTATCCGAGGAGATCCTGATTGAACCCGCCAAGACGGTCTGGAAGAAGGGTAACGGACTGGTCGAGCGCATCGACAATACCACCGGCGAGATCATGTGCCTGGTCGAGATCCCGGCCAAGTACAAGACCATCAAGAAACAGGTGATCAAGACCCCGGCCACCATCAAGGAGGTCGAGATCCCCGCGGTCTACAAGACCGTCGAGGTAAAGAAGCTGGTGACGCCCGCCCAGGAACAGCGCACCAAGATCTCCGAGGGCTACACGCCGATTGCCAAGCGCATCAAGGTCTCGGATCCCGCGTTTTCCTGGCATGCGCTGCATGACGCCGGCAAGCCCGAGGGTGCGCCTACCGGCAATCAGATCTGCCTGAAAGAAATTCCGGCCAAGTACGAGACCATCAGCAAGCAGGTTGTGAAAACACCGGCCTATTTCAAGAAGGAAGAGGTCCCCGCAGTGGTTGAGACGGTCAAGGTCCGCAAGCTGGTGGCCAAGGCCGCGGAGAAGCGCACCCCGATTCCCGCCGAGTACAACACCGTTACGAAGCGGCTAAAGGTTGCGGATGAGCGGCTCGAATGGCGCCAGGTTCTCTGTGAGACCAATATGACGAAAGACATCGTTACGCAGGTCCAGCAGGCGCTCAAGTCTGCCGGCTACGATCCGGGTGCAATCGACGGCGTCATTGGCGGCTCAACCTTGCGCGCGGTGGATCGATATCAGCGCGCCAAGGGACTCCCGCATGGCGGTCTGACGCTGCGGACCCTGGAGGCTCTGGGCGTCAAGATCTGACCGGCGCAAGCCGGGCAGGGGACAGCGGGGGACAGGGATGTCCCTGTCCCCCTTCTTATTCCGCCATCACGATCAGCACCGAACCCTGGAGCCGGCGCGCCAGCGATTCCAGGCTGTTGCCGCCGCCGGTCGAGGCATTGAGGGCCGTGGATGGCCCGGCTGTCGGAGGCAGAAATTCTGCGATCACGTCGATCTTCAGGGCGTAGTTGATGTTGGGCAGTGGCTGGGACCCGCCATTCGCGCTGTCAACCCTGCCCAGCATGGACGTAATGATGCCGACCACTTCTCCCCGCATGTTGAGCAGGGGACCTCCGCTGTTGCCCGGCTGAATGGGCACGGAAATCTGGTAGCTGGAGGGGTCGTCCTGCACCCCGTTGATACTGCTGATGATGCCCAGGCTGAGCTTGGGGCTGGTGCCCATGACATCGATGCGCGGAAACCCGATGGTAAACACGCTGGCGCCGAGGTGGGCCCCCCCAGGGGCGATCGGTAATGCCGGCGGCAGTTTATCGGGCTGTTCCACCCTCAGGAGTGCAACATCATGTGTCTCGTCGCGCGCAACCACGGTGGCAGGGATTTTCCCGCCCCGGCTGTCGACCAGGACTACCGACTGACTGCCCGAGACCACGTGGTGATTCGTGACCGCATAACCCGCGGCAACCGGCCAGGCGGTGCCGGTCGACAGGCCACTCGTCGCGGTCCCTGCAACGGCCTGCCCGCCCGGATTTGACCAGTTGGCCAGGCGGGTCTTCAGCTCCCGGGCGAGTTTCTCTCCGGAGGCCACCGCCAGCAACGCGGATACCGCGGATTCGGCTCCATCGCCATCATCATGGGACAAATAATTGAGTCCCGCCTGATAGAGCCACTGCGGGGCATCCTCGATTCGCGCCTGACCGGCAATGCCCTCGGCATACATGAGGCCGAGCTGAAACTGGGCATCGGCATAGCCTTGTGCTGCCGCTTTGCGCAACCAGTACAGGGCGTCTTCCTCACCGGTGGACTGGATCCTGCGCTCCGCCAGGAACATGCCGAGGTTGTACTGGGCAATGACGCTGTCCTGGCGGGCCGCTGCCCGGTACCACCTCGCGGCGCGTGCGGCGTCTTGCGGGACACCGTTTCCGTTGTCGTACATCACGCCCAGATTGATCTGGGCATTGACGTGACCCTGTTCGGCCAGCGGCAGCCACAGCCGGATGGCCTGCCCGTAATCGCCCTGGTCGTAGGCCTCCCAGCCGCGCTGGAAGCTTTCGGCAGAGGCCGCCGGCAGGGCGTGCGCGTTCAGCGACAGCGCCAGCAGCAGGACGCGGGATAAGGGCTTCAAGAGGCTTCGCAAACGTCCCGCCTGTCGCATGATCGGAATCGATCCGTCAACCAAATCTTCCAAGTAATTAGCAATTACCGGGCCACCCGAACGAGGCGCGGGCCGGCATCGCGACAGGCCGGCCCCGGCGTCAGTTGCTGTCCCGACCGGGTTCAGACTATCGCCGGAAACGCCGACAGAACCCGGTGCCAAAGGCTGCAAAACAGGGATGTGCTCGCGCGGACTCAGGGGTTCGCCACGAGGCAGGTGGGAGAGTGAGCACAAAGCATCAGGATGCTGAGTACCGGTATTTTTATTTATAGCCACGGAATCCACGGAAAAACACGGAAAGAACGAACACCGATTAGACGTTTTTCCGTGTCCTTCCATGGATTCCGTGGCCATAATATCCGTCATCATCAGATTGAAAAGCACTCGGGCACAGTAGGGCCGCGGCGGGCGTATGCCGCAGCGACGTACAGGGACAATCGACAGCAGCAACAGCGCGGGAGACAAGGCATGGAAGTTCGGGCATGGAGGATGCTGGGGGTGCTAATGATTCTGTGGGGCAGCCCCGCAGCACAGCCGCTGCAACCCGCAGAGGTACCGCAAGCGCTGCGCGACTGGATTCCCTGGGTTCTGCACGACGAAAAGACGCTCGCTTGCACCTACCTTAATGATGCCAGGCAACCTCAATGCATCTGGCCGGGCATGCTCGAGCTGAGCCTGGGCGATAGCGGCGGCTACTTTCAGCAGACATGGGAGGTTCTGGCGAAGGCCTGGCTCCCCTTGCCGGGTGAGGCAAAGCGATGGCCTCAGGAGGTACGGCTCAACGGCGAGCCTGCGACGGTCATCGCCAGGGGAGGGCATCCCCATGTGTGGGCCACGGCGGGTCAACAGCGTCTCGAGGGGCGGTTCGAATGGGCGGCTCTGCCGCAGTCGCTGCACGTGCCGCCCGGGTCGGGACTCGTTTCGCTGCGCGTCGCCGGCACGCCGGTCAAATTTCCCCTGTTCAGCCCCGGTGGCGATCTCTGGGTGCAGGACCCGAGTCAGGCCGGCGCAGTGGAGCAGACAGACCGACTGGATGTGCGAGTCTTCCGCAGCGTCATCGATGATATCCCGATGCAGCTCGTCACACGCCTTCAGCTCGACGTCTCCGGTGTGCAGCGCGAAGTGGTTTTCGAAAAGGCCCTCGCCGACGCGTTCCTGCCACTGGCGCTCACGAGCGCCCTGCCGTCGCGTCTGGAAGCAGACGGGCGCCTTCGCCTCCAGGTCCGCCCCGGCGCCTGGGCGCTTACCCTGGTCAGCCGCAGCCTGGGTCCCGTCGATACACTCAGGCTTGCATCCCGCGCTGCACCCTGGCCTGCCGAGGAGGTCTGGGTCTTCGACGCCCGCAATCAGCTGCGACTCGTGGAGGTCAGCGGCGGACAGGACATCGACCCGCGCCAGGCGACGCTGCCTTCGGAGTGGTCCGGTCTTCCCGCCTACCGCATGCGCGCCGGTGATGCACTGTCGTTCAGTGTGCGGCGCCGTGGCGACCCCGATCCGGAGCCGAATCGCCTGGCCCTCGAACGCACCCTGTGGCTGGATTTTACCGGCGAAGGCTTCACGGTCCGCGATAATATCAGTGGCACCATGACGCAAGGTTGGCGTCTCGATGCGCAGCCCGGTATGGCGCTGGGGCAAGTCATGATCGACGGCATCCCACAGTTCATCACACGGGTTGCCGGCCACCAGAGCGAAGGCGTCGAGGTACGTCACGGGATACTCAGTCTGCAGGCAGACAGCCGGTACGGCGGTGACGTTGGGGCCGTGAACATCGTCGGATGGGACGAGGATTTCCATCACGTGCAGGCAACGCTGAACCTGCCGCCCGGCTGGAGGCTGCTGCATGTATCGGGTGTCGATAACAAGCCGAATACCTGGCTTCAGCGCTGGACGCTGCTCGACCTGTTTCTGGTGCTCATTGCGGCGATCGCGACCGGCCGCCTGTTCGGCTGGTTATGGCTGCCGGTGGCACTCGTGACACTTGCCGTCCTCTGGCATGAACCGCTGGCACCGCGCTATGTCTGGCTGAATATCCTCGCGGCGAGCGCCCTCCTGCGCGTGGTTCCGGACGGCCGCTTCCAGCAGCTTGTGACCGGGTACCGCTATCTCTCGCTGCTGGCACTGGTGGTTATCGCGATACCCTTTATGGTGAACGAGGTACGGGTGGCGATCTACCCGCAGCTGGAACGCCCCTGGCAGGGGGCACTCCCGCCGGTGCCCACCGATGCGGTCCGGAGGGACGTGGCCGGTAAGGTTGAGGGCGCCGCACTGCCTGCGCCTTATGCAGACAGCGCCGAGCATGAGCGGTCCGCCGCACCACGCGTGCCCGCAGCGGCGCCACTGGCACGCGAGGCGCAAGCACCCGGGTATCGCTCACTGAATGAGATCGATCCCGACGCACGGCTGCAGACCGGTCCGGGTCTGCCGCAATGGCGCTGGACGCAGATACCGCTGCAGTGGAACGGCCCGGTGGATCGGACGCAACAGCTTGTGCTGACGTATCTGTCTCCGACCATGAATTTCGGGCTCAACCTGGCGCGGGTCCTCTTGCTCGTGCTGCTGACCTGGCGGGTCGCCCGCCGTTCCAGCCGTGCCCCGGGCCGCGCTGGGGTTCGGGGCGCTGCTGCTCATACCGTTGCTGGCGTCTTCACCCGGTGACGTGCAGGCCGGGATGCCTTCTGCTGAGCTGCTCGGGCAACTCAAAGAGCGCCTGAGCGCAGCCCCGGAATGTCTGCCCGAATGCGTCGACGTCGCACGCACCGCCCTGCATGTCGAACCCTCACTGATGACGATGCGCATGGAAGTCCATGCCCGGGTCGATATTGCCGTGCCGGTGCCGGGCAAGGCCGGGGAATGGCAGCCTCAGCAGATCCTCGTTGACGGCGCCCAGGCATCCGGGGCATGGCGGGATAAGCAGGGCGTGCTGTGGGTCCCGGTGGAGGCGGGCACGCATCGACTGGACCTTGCCGGTCCCCTGCCGGGGCGCGACACGTTGCAGATCGTGTTCCCGCTCCCTCCGCACCGTGTGACGGCGCAGGCGCAAGGGTGGGCGATCGAGGGGCTTGGTGAAGACGGTGTCATCGAGCGCCAGCTGCAGCTGACACGACGCGACAGGACGGCTGACACCGAGGCGACACTCGAGCCCTGGATCACCCCCGCCTTCTTGCGTGTCGAGCGTACCCTGCACCTGGGGCTCGAGTGGAGCGTCTCCACGCGCGTGTCCCGCCTTTCACCGCCGGGGAGCCCGGTTGTGATGGGCGTACCGCTGCTTGACGGCGAGTCGGTCCTGAGCGAGGGGGTGTCCGTAGAGGGCGGAAAGGTGCGCGTGAACCTGAGTCCGGGGCAGCAGCACTTCGAGTGGCGTTCTGCCTTCGCGAAGGAAGCTGATATCCGCCTGACAGCACCCGCGAGCGAGGACTGGGTCGAGGTATGGCGCCTTGATGTCAGTCCGGTCTGGCATGTCTCCAGCGCGGGAATTCCCGTCATTCATCACCAGGGGCAGGGGGCTGTCTGGTTTCCAACCTGGCGGCCCTGGCCGGGTGAGTCGGTAGCGCTCGCCATAACGCGTCCCGAAGGCGTCGGCGGCCAGACGCTCACCGTCGATCAGGCCACCCTGCGTGTGGCGCCCGGGCGGCGCAACACCGATGCGTCGTTCGAGATGGTGCTGCGCAGCACGCAGGGGGGGCAGCACGCCGTGCAACTGCCGCCGGGCGTGACCTTGCAGGGTGTGAAGATTAATGGCACACCGCAGCCGATCCGTATGCAAGGCAATACGGTGACACTCCCGGTCACGCCGGGGACAACGCAGGTGCAAATGGACTGGCGGGCAGGCACGGGCATCGAGGCGATGTTCCGAACGCCGCCGGTGGATCTCGCAACGACGGCAGTCAACGCCCAGATCCAGGTCCAGATTGGCCCCGATCGATGGATCCTCTTCACCGGCGGGCCGCGACTGGGGCCGGCCGTGCTTTACTGGGGCGTGCTCATCGTGGTGGCGCTCGTCGCGGTCGCACTCGGACGTCTTGCCTGGACACCGCTTCGCACCTGGCACTGGCTGCTGCTGGGCATCGGTCTCAGCCAGAGCGACATTATCGCGGCGCTGATCGTGGTGGGCTGGCTCCTCGCACTCGGCACGCGCGATAAATGGCTGCGGGCCGAGTCCGCGACGGCTTACGACTTCGCACAGATTATCCTTGTGCTGTGGACGTTCCTGGCACTGTCGTCTCTGTACGACGCGGTGCGCCACGGCCTGCTGGGCTATCCGGAAATGCAGATTGTGGGGAATGCGAGCACCGCGACCCAGCTGAACTGGTACCAGGACCGTATTGAGTCGAGCTATCCGCAGGCCTGGGTCTACTCCGTACCCCTCTGGGCATACCGGGCGGCCATGCTCGCCTGGGCCCTGTGGCTCGCGCTGGCCCTGCTGAACTGGCTGAAGTGGGGCTGGCAGCGTTTGTCCGAGGGCGGTCTGTGGCGGCCCATTCCCCTCCGCAGCACCTGGCGCAAGGGCGGCGACACGCCGGACGTCGACGCCTGACAGGCGCCGGTGACGAGCGGCACAGCCCGGCAGGCAGCAACCTCGCTCGACCCGCCGCCGCAGCCGTGATCAGCGCCCGGCCAAACCGGTCGGGCGCGTCGAGGCGATACCGCGACATCCCCCGGTTACGGGCCCGGCATCTTGCCGCCGCCGCGACGCGGGCGGCAAACGCTTGCCGGGTGCCTGCCGTCAGGGCCACCGCGCGCCGGCAGTTCGGTTGCCTGCACCGATAAGTCCTCCGAAAAACAGGCGCTTGCCGGGCGGCCTGCAAACCGGGCCGATTCGGGAACGAAACTTGCCTGATCCGGTAGGGCAGCCCGGCGCGCATTTCTCGCCGGGGTTCGGGGCCCCGAGCGCAAGGACCGGTGAGCAGCCGGGCGCGGGCTGAGGTGGTGTGACGAAACAAGGGGGCGGTTTATGAATCAATCCACGGTCATCGGCTTGCTGGGTGGGGTCGTGCTCCTGATCGGCATGATCGTCATGTCGCCCGATCACATCGGTGCCTTCTTCAATCTTCCCGGCCTGATCGTCGTAATCGGAGGCACACTGACAGCCACCTTCGTCAGCCGCCCGATCAATGACGTGTACCGTGTGCTGCGCACCCTGCCGGAGTTGTTCCGGGACGAAAAGACTTCCGGCCAGACCGACTACGCGCCCCTGCTGCGCTTTGCCGGCTGGTACCGTCACGGTAACCTGCGGGCCGCCGAGCGGGAACTGGCCGCGGTCGGTAACCCGTTCCTGAAAGCCGGTCTGCGGCAGATCGTCGACGGTTGCCCGGTAGAGGATCTGCGCAAATCACTGCAGTGGCGGATGTCCGGTCTGCGCACACGTGAATACGGGCAGGCACAGATCATGCGCAGCATGGCGGCCTTCGCGCCCGCGTTCGGCATGCTCGGTACCCTCTTCGGCCTGGTGCACATGCTCTCCGGGCTGGGCGACAGCGGTCTCGACGAGATCGGCGGCATCATGGCCTTCGCCATGATCACCACGCTGTACGGTATCGTCGCCTCGAATCTGTTTTTCAAACCACTGGCCATCAAGATGGAACGCCGCACCAACCAGCGCCTGATGCAGATGGGCATGCTCATGGAAGGGATCCTGCTGGTCCACGAGAGACGCCATCCAACCATCATTAAGGAAACCCTGGAAGCATTCGAGGACCACCATGCTGCGGCATTGCCGCCGCAGAAGCCGCTCACCCTGGTCAAGGCCTAGTCCGGATTTCTCAACAGGGCGGCGTGGGAAGATCGTATTTTCTTGCGTCCATTGGAATTGTGTTGAACATGCAAGAGACAACGTGTTTTTTTGAGATGCCTATCCCGGCGGTGGCAGAACCCGCGGGTCGCGTCTGACGGATCGTCCCGATGCACTACACACTGGCAGAAGACCCTGGGCAGGCATCCGGTTCGAGGCCGGTCGACACCGCCACGGCGGGGTTTCCCTGGGAAGCCGGGGCAGTGTCCGCCGCGGTCGAACAGGACACCTGGCTGGTGAGCTTCATCGATATCCTGACACTGCTGCTGACCCTGTTTGTGCTGCTGCTGGTTCACCAGGACGGTTCGCCGGGGCCAGGCAGCGGGGCCGAGCCGCCGGCAGCGCAGCTGCCGCTCGAGCAGGCCCGCCCGGCGGCCACGCCGGTCGATCTGACGGCACTCGGCAGCGAAGCCAGGTCGTCGCAAACCGTGGCAACGAATCCCGGGGCGCCGCATACGCGACCAGGCCGGGAAGCCGAACGCCCGCCGGAGTCGACTGGAAAAGAGCCGGCCGCCCCGCGCGACATGCCGCGCGGGGCGGCGCCGGCCGGTAAGCCCGCCCCGCCATCGCAGCCCGCGGATTTGCCGACAGACGCAAGGCCCGTGCGGCCGCTCCTTGTACCCGACCGGTTTGCCGCGCCGCATGACCCCGTCCTGCCTGGGATTGTCGAGGCAGACCCGCCTGAGCCGGGATTCATGCACCTGCTCCTGCCGGCGTTCGAAGCGAGTCCCCTGATGCCCGCCCTGCCGCCCTCTGACGCGCACGCCCTGGCTGCCGATCTTCCGCCGCCTGGGGATGTGGAGTCCGCCGGCGAAACGCAGATCGAAGTCCCGCCGGTGCCGGTGCAGGCCGGGCCAGAGTCTGATGAGGCACCGCTTTCGGATGCGGGTGCGGCGGACCGGTTGCTCGAGGCGTTTCGCAGCAGCGCGCTCGGTGAGCGGGTCGAAGTGAGCGCGCATCCGGGCGGCATAAACCTGGAAATCAGCGACAATATCCTGTTCACTCCCGCCAGCGCGGCACTGACGGTCAGCGGGCTGGCACTCCTGCAGGAGCTGGCCGAGGCGCTGGGTGCGCAACCCTGGCCGATCGCGGTCGAGGGCCATACCGACAATATCCCCATCGACACCGCGCGCTTCCCATCCAACTGGGAACTGTCATCGGCGCGCGCCGCCATCGTCACGCGCTATCTCATCCAACAGGGTATCCCCCCCGAGCGTATCCGCGCCATCGGCTATGCCGACACCCGCCCGCGCGCCGACAACCTCACGCCGCAGGGCAGGGCCAGAAACCGCCGCGTCTCCTTCGTACTGCAGATACCCTCCGCGTAGCCCGCCTGCCGGTCACGGCAGGGCTGTCGGCCTTGCCCGTTTCGGGTGATAATGCTCAGCTCGTCTGTGCCGGATGCTGAGCGAGTCTCAGCGCCGGTCACTGTCCTTGCGGCCTGGTGAGAATCGCCCGTGATCAAGCGCCTGATGATTGTCCTGGTGGCACTGACCCTCCTGTACGGGGGCATCTTCGGCTGGAAGTATATCCAGAGTCAGAAGCTGGCGGCGCGGGCGTCCATGCCGCCACCGCCGGCGACGGTGGCCACCGCGCATGTAGAACGCCAGAGCTGGCAGCCCCGCCTGTCGGCGGTGGGCAGCCTGGTGGCGACACAGGGGGTATTCGTGTCCAACGAGATCGCCGGCCAGGTCACAGACATCCGCTTCGAGTCGGGCCAGGCCGTCGCGGCGGGCGAACTGATGGTGCAGCTTGATGACGATGTCGACCGCGCCAGCCTCGCCAGTCTGCTCGCCGAGCAACGCCTGGCAGATATCCAGTTTCAGCGTGCGGCGAAGCTTGTCAACGAAAAACTGGTATCGCGTTCGGATTATGATTCGGCGCAGGCTGCCCTCGACAGCGCCGCGGCGCAGGTCGAGTCGCAGCGGGCACGCATCAGCAAGAAGGCGATCCGGGCTCCCTTTGCCGGCCTGCTGGGTATCCGGCGGGTGGACCTCGGTCAGTTCCTGGCCCCGGGTTCGGAGATCGTGTCGCTGCAGGCGCTCGACCCCATCTATGCCGAGTACAGTCTACCCGAACGTCACCTGAGTGAGCTGGCGGTCAGCCAGCCGGTCGAGGTCAGCGTGGCGGCGTATTCCGGGCGGACGTTTGCGGGTCGCATCAGCGCCGTGAGCCCGCGGATCGATGTGAACACACGCAGTGTGCGACTGCGCGCGACACTGGAGAATCCGGAGCAGTTGCTGCGCCCCGGCATGTTCGCCGAGGTGCATACTCTGCTGCCGGCACGCGAGGACGTGCTGACGCTGCCGGCGCGCGCTATCACCTACAACCCGTATGGCGACGCGGTATTCGCGGTCGAGGAAGTGAACGGGACATTGCAGGTGCAGCGGCGTCAGGTGGAGACCGGCGAGGAGCGCGGCGGGCGCGTCGAGATCGTTCGTGGCCTCGAGGCGGGCGCGCAGGTCGTCACTGCCGGCCAGAACAAGCTGCGCAACGGCCAGTCCGTGGAGATCGATAATTCGGTCGAGCTCAAGGGCCAGGTAGGCGAGTAATGCGGTTCACCGATCTCTTCATCCGGCGCCCGGTGCTGGCCAGCGTGATCAGCCTGCTGATTCTGGTGATTGGCCTGCGCTCCATCGCCTCGCTGGATGTGCGCCAGTACCCCGAGACCAAGAATACGGTAGTCACGGTGACCACCAGCTATCCGGGCGCCAGCAGCGAGCTGATCAAGGGCTTTATCACCACACCCCTGCAGCAGGCGATCGCGGAGGCCGACGGGATCGACTACCTGTTCGCACGCAGCACCCAGGGGACATCGACCATCGAGGCCCACATGGTGCTCGACCACGATCCCAATGCGGCAGTGGCCGAGATTCAGGCCAAGGTCGCCAGTCAGCGCAACGTGCTGCCGGCGGAAGCGGAGGACCCGGTCATCGATTCCACCACCGGTGAGTCCACGGCACTGATGTACATGGCCTACTACAGCGACGCCATGACGCCCTCGCAGATCACCGACTATCTGCTGCGCGTGGTGCAGCCCAAGCTGCAGGCGCTGCCCGGTGTTGCCAAGGCGGAGCTGATCGGCAACAAGACCTTTGCGATGCGTATCTGGCTCGATCCCGAGCGCATGGCGGCCCTGGGCGTCTCGGCCGGTGCAGTGCAGGACGTACTGCGCGCCAACAACTATCTCGCCGGCGTCGGCCAGATCAAGGGCGCCTACGTGAGCATCGATCTGACTGCGACGACCGATATCAGCGATGAGCAGAGTTTCCGCCGGCTCGTGGTGCGCGCTGCCGACGGCAGCCTGGTGCGGATTGAAGACATCGCCGACGCCAGCCTCGGTGCCGAGGACTATGATTCGACCAGCTGGTACAAGGGCAAGACCGCCATCTTCATCGGCATCCAGCCGACGCCGGGCGCCAACCCGCTGCGCGTCGCCCGGCGGGTGCGGGATCTCATGCCCGAAATCCGCAGTCAGCTGCCGGCCGGGCTCAGCGGCCACATCCCGTACGATGCCAGTGTCTATATCGAGGATTCGATCAATGAGGTGTTTCAGACGCTGGCCGAAGCGGTACTGATCGTACTGATCGTGATCTTTCTGTCCCTGGGCTCGGTCCGCGCGGCCCTGATACCGGCGGTGGCCGTGCCGCTGTCGCTGGTCGGCGGCGCCTTCGTGATGCTGGTGCTGGGCTTTTCCATCAACCTGCTCACGCTGCTCGCGATGGTACTGGCCATCGGTCTGGTCGTCGACGACGCCATTGTGGTGGTGGAAAACGTGCACCGCCACATCGAGCAGGGCGAATCGCGCGTCGACGCCGCCATCAACGGCGCGCGCGAACTGGGTCTGCCCATTATCGCCATGACCACCACGCTGGTTGCGGTGTACGTACCGATCGGGTTCATGGGCGGGCTGGTCGGTACGCTGTTCACCGAGTTCGCCTTTGCCCTGGCCGGCGCGGTGCTGGTATCGGGGGTCGTCGCCCTGACGCTCTCGCCCATGCTTTCGGCCAGGGCGCTCAAGCCGCACGGGGCGCCGGGCCGGTTCGAACACGGCGTGGAGCGCTTCTTTACCTGGCTGGCCGCACGCTACCAGCGGCTGCTGCACGCGGTGCTCGACGCTGTGCCGGTGGCCCTGGTGTTTGCCGGCGTGGTGCTGGCGAGCATTTATTTCATGTTCGTCACCACGCCCGCCGAGCTGGCGCCGACCGAGGACCAGAGTATTCTGTTCTTCCAGGCGCGTGGTCCACAGACGGCAACCATCGATTACAACGAGGCCTACACGCGCCAGATCGTCGCATCCTTCGAGGGTTTTCCGGAGTATCACGAAAGCTTCTTTCTGCTCGGCTTCGGGCGCGACACCAGCACGGTATTCGGCGGCTTCAAGATGCCGCCGCCGTCCCAGCGCGGCCGTTCCCAGATGCAAGTGCAGCCGGAGGTACAGCAGAAACTCGATCGGATTGCCGGTTTTCAGACGGCCGTATTCCCGCGCCCGAGCCTGCCCGGATCGGGAGGCGGGCTGCCGGTGCAGTTCATCATCACCTCGGATGCCGACTATGCGCGCCTCGATGAAGTGGCCGACACGCTCATCGGCCAGGGCATGCAGAGCGGCAAGTTCGTTTTCCTGCAGAAAAGTGTCGAGTTCACCCGTCCGAAGACCACCCTGGTCATCGACCGTGACCGGGCCGCGGATCTCGGCATCACGATGCAGGAGATCGGCCGCAGCCTGGCCGGCATGCTGGGCGGCAACTATGTCAACCGCTTCAGCCTGGAAGGCCGCAGTTACAAGGTAATCCCCCAGGTCGCCCGACAGTTCCGCCTGCAGGCCGCGACGCTCAACAGTTACTACCTCCACACCGATGCCGGGGATCTGGTGCCGCTGTCGAGTGTGATGCGTTTCCAGGAGTCCGTGGAGCCCAGTCAGCGCACCCAGTTTCAGCAGCTCAACTCCGTCATGGTGCAGGGTGTCATGGCCCAGGGCATCCCGCTTGGCGAGGCCCTCGCCTGGCTCGAGGCGCAGGCGCGCGCCGACTTCCCGTCCGGATTTACCTGGGACTACAGTGGTCAATCCCGCCAGTACGCCCAGCAGGGCAGCGCGCTGATCATCACCTTCTTCATGTCGATCCTGGTGATCTACCTGGTGCTGGCGGCGCAGTTCGAGAGCTGGCGCGACCCGGTTATCATCCTGGTCTCGGTGCCCATGTCTATTGCCGGCGCACTGATCTTCATGACGCTGGGTCTGGCGACGGTCAACATCTACACCCAGGTGGGCCTGATTACGCTCATCGGATTGATTGCCAAGAACGGTATCCTGATCGTGGAATTCGCCAACCAGTTGCAGATCCACGAGGGTCTGAGCAAGCGTGCCGCCGTGGAGAAGGCCGCCGGCATCCGTCTGCGTCCCATCCTGATGACCACCATTTCGATGATGGTGGCCATGGTGCCGCTGTTGACGGCGAGTGGGCCGGGCGCGGTGAGCCGCTTCGATATCGGCCTGGTGATCGCCACCGGGCTGGGCGTGGGGACGCTGTTCACGCTGTTCGTGGTACCGGCCGTCTATCTGCTGCTGGCCCGCGATCACAGCGTTGGCGTGGCGGCCGGTGAGCCGCGCACGGAGCCTGTGCCGGGCTGAGCGGCCTTTCGGCAAGCTGGCAGCGGGACGGGGCCGATTTTGTGCTAAGCTGTGGCGCCAGGAATGCGCAGGCCCGTCATCGCGCCTGTTGCGCACAATCTGGTTCCGCTGATCGCAAGGAATGAGGGCCCACATGACACGACCCACCCATGTGCTGTTATGGATGATACCGTTTCTCGGCCTGGTCGGCCTCGCGGTGTTTCTGCTCTATGGACCGCTGACCGAGGCCTTTGCCTCCAATCCGGTCTTCAACGGCATTATTCTCGGTGTGTTCCTGGTCGGCATCATCATCAATTTCCGCCAGGTCTTCACGCTGTCGTCGGAGGTCGCCTGGATCAACCATTTCCGGGGTCATCGCCAGCGCTTCCGCCGCAGCGCGCCTGAGGAACCCCGGCTCCTGGCGCCGCTGGCGAAGATGCTGGGCAAACATGAAGAGGCTTTGCTTAGCCTGTCAACGCTATCGCTGCGCTCACTGCTCGACAGTGTCCGCCTGCGGCTCGACGAGTCCCGGGATGTGTCCCGTTACATGATCGGTCTGCTCATCTTTCTCGGCCTGCTGGGCACCTTCTGGGGACTGCTGATCACGGTAAGCGGCGTCGGTGAGATGATCGGCAGCCTGGTTGATGATGGGAGGGACGGTACGGCCATCTTCGGGAGCCTGCTGGAGGGCTTGCAGGGCCCGCTGTCGGGAATGGGTACCGCGTTCAGCTCATCGCTGTTCGGACTGGCCGGTTCGCTGATTCTCGGGTTTCTCGATCTGCAGGCCGGGCATGCGCAGAACCGTTTCTTCAACGAGCTGGAGGACTGGTTGTCGGGTGTCACGCGCCTGAGCAGCGGGATACTGGGCGGAGAGCACGAGCTGAGCACCCCTGCCTATATTCACGCCATGCTGGAGCAGACGGCCGAGACGCTAGACAAGCTGCAGCGCAATGTCGCGCGTGACGAGGCCCAGCGGCGCCTGATTGGTGAACAGATCCAGATCCTGGGCAGGGAGCTGGCTACCTTTGCGGATGTGGCGCGCGAGGAGCAGCGGATCCTGTCGCGTATGGCGGAAGGGCAGGGTGATCTCGCGCCGGTGCTGACGCGTCTCGCCGAGGCACGTGGTGGCCCTGATGCGTCCATGCAGGAACATGTGCGCAGTCTCGATCTGAGTTTGAAACGCCTGCTCGACGAGGTCGCGACCGGCCGCGAGCACCTGGTCGGCGAGATTCGGGATGAGATGCGTCTCATGAGCCGGGCCCTGTCCGCCGCCGGCAGCACCGGTAGCGGCACGGGCGGCCGCAAGCAGGCCAGCGCGAGCTGATCCCGCCATGTTGGTAATGACGCGCCGACGCAGGGTGCTGGACATCTGGCCGGGCTTTGTCGACGGCCTCGCGGCCTTGCTGATGGTGGTGATATTCGTGCTCCTGCTGTTTTCGGTGGGCGAATTCATGTTGACGGATGCCCTGGTGGGGCGGGATCAGGCGCTGGATCGCCTGCGATACCAGATTTCCGAGCTTGCCGACGTGCTGGCCCTGGAGCGCTCCGAGAAGTCCCGCCTCGAAGAGCGCCTCACCCAGGTGTCGGATGAGCTGCGGGCAACCGGACAGGCACGCGACACCGCCACGGGACAGCTGCAGCGCATGACGCTACAGGCGCAGGCGGCGCAAGCCGAGACGCGGCGGTTGCGCGATGCGCTGCAGGCGGCCCGCTCCGCCATTGCCAGCAACGAGGCGAGCATGCACGCGCAGCGCGACACGATTGCGGGCCTGGAAACGGACGTGGCAGCCTTGCGGGTAACCGGCCAGGAACTGGCCGCGGATCAGGAACGCCTGCAGATATCGCTCGCGGCCAGCCAGCAGGAAACCACGCAGCAACGCGAGCTCAGCGAGCAGGCGCAGGCGCAGGTCAATGAGCTCAGCCGCCAGATTGTGGCGCTGCGCGAACAACTGGCGCAAGTGACGCGGGCGCTGGATGCCTCCGAGGCACAGGTGCGCGATCAGGTGGTCGAAATCGAGAATCTTGGGCAGCGCCTGAATGTGGCGCTCGCCAACAAGGTCGAGGAGCTCAGTCGTTATCGTTCGGAGTTTTTCGGCAAGTTGCGCGAGGCCCTCAAGGACAACCCCGATATCCACGTGGAGGGCGACCGCTTCGTCCTGCCGTCCGAGGTGCTGTTTGCCTCGGCCTCGGCCGACCTGGATACCAACGGCAGGCGTCAGGTGGAGACGGTGGCGCGCACCCTGAAAGAAATTTCGGCCGGGATTCCCGACGATATCGACTGGGTCCTGAGAGTTGACGGACATACCGACAAGCGGCCAATTCGCACCACGTTTGCGTCGAACTGGGAGCTTTCTTCCGCACGCGCCATCAGCATCGTGAAGTACATGATCGACATCGGCATTCCGCCGCAGCGCCTGGTGGCGGCGGGGTTTGGAAAATATCATCCTCTCGATGCGGCTGATACCCCCGAGGCCTACCGGCGCAACCGGCGTATCGAATTGAAGCTCAGCAGCCGCTAGCCCGGAACCCGTCGCCGAGCGGTGCGCGGCCTGCCCCTGACCCATGACCCATTGCGGCTGACGTTGACCAGGATAATCGATAAGCATGCGGCGGTTTCTGCAGCGTAGATGTCGGGCCACGATATCCCGGCCATAGTCCACTGGATGTGAGCTGTGGACGGGTAGCCGAGCCGCCAGATTTCACTGACAGGTCCAGGGCAGATCGACTGTGGCGAAACTCATCGTCATCAAGGAGCCGGGAGGCGACCGGGTCCCCTTCTTACGGGGTATCCTGGTGCAATCGCTGCGCGCGGCCGGGCTGTCTTTCGAGGATGCCTATGCCACCGCTCAGCGTGTGCGCGAGGTGCTGGGAGGCAAGCGGGAGGTCACGACCAGCGAGTTGAAGGCCTGCGTGGCCAGGCAGCTCGAAACCGGCTTTGGCCGGGAGGCCCGGCGCAGCTATGAGCGCGGCGCCGACCGGGCGCAGGAAATCATCGTTCGCAGCCAGCGGCGGGAGACTCCCTTTTCGGTCGGAATTCTCACCCGTTCTCTGGAAGCCTGCGCCATCGACAGGGATTCCGCACGCGAGGTCGCGCGCCGGGTGCGCGAGGCCGTGCGGGAAAGCGGGGGGTCCACAATCGACCTGCCGGCGTTGCGGCGCCTCATCCATGAAATGCTCAGGCAATTCTGTTCGGAAGCGGCGGCCGACTGTTATATTTCCCGGCGCCGCTTCGAGGCAAGCGGTGATCCCCTGATTATCCTGATCGGTGGCACAACCGGCACCGGTAAGAGTACCGTGAGCTCCGCACTGGCCTACCGGCTGGACATCGTGCGCACCCAGTCGACGGACATGATGCGGGAGATCATCCGCTCCTATCTGGCTCCCCACGTGGTACCAACGCTCGGCTATTCAAGCTTCGAGGCCTGGCGAGGCCTGCCCGCGCTGAATGCCGGTGCGCGCAAGCGGGTCACCGATAACCCGATGATAGCCGGCTTTCTGGCCCAGTTCGGCAATGTGAGATCGGCACTCGAGGCG